>OUMF01000017.1_pt1 | contig 2899 bp, 2 predicted proteins | sample 1690971 | NCBI WGS metagenome assembly OUMF01 (sample SAMEA3914864, study PRJEB12502) | metagenome | biome: forest; material: soil | place: USA | collected 2012-03-12 | depth 0.3 m | reverse complement strand
ATGACCTCCGACGAGCCCAGCAAAGCGGCCGTGTGCCGGGTCCGACCGGCGGTCAGCATAACGAAACGGTGATCGAACTCACCTATCGCATCGATCTGCACAAAGGCGCCTTTTTCGTACAACCCGATCTGCAATATATCATTCGGCCTGGCGGAACGAGCCGTGTGGATAACGCATTGGTCCTAGGCGCTCAACTTGGGTTTAACTTCTAACCAGGCAGGCACCCCATGACCCCTCTCAAATTCGGGCTGTCGACTAACGCTATATCACGCATGCAAGTCTGTTTACTAACGGAAAGTGCAATACTGAAAACCCCGCGATTTTATGCCCACGATCACCGTTGAAATTCCCGTTTCCTTGAGAGCCGCGTTGGAAATGGAGTCCCGCCGCTCGGGAACGAGCGCATCTTCCATCATCACTACGGCCCTCTCGTCGTATCTCAAGACGCCCGTGCACACGCTGTTTCAGATTTCCACCTCGGGCGCGTTGGTCGCCGGCGTCTACTCTGGCGCGGTCAGCGTTCGGAGTGTTTTGCAGCATGGCAATTTCGGGCTGGGGACTTTCGCGGGTCTCGACGGGGAAATGGTCGTCCTCGACGGCCATGTGTACCAAGTGCAAGGTACCGGACGGGTTTCCGAGGCGCCGCCTACCGCAGAGGTGCCCTTTGCCGTGGTCACCGAGTTTTCGCCGGAAATCGATGTTACCATCGATGGCATTGTTAGTCTCGATGCCCTCCACGCGCATTGCGACGGCCTGAGGAAATCCGGAAACATTTTTTACGCGTTGCGGGTGGACGGAACGTTCAAACAGGTGCGCACCCGGGCCGTGAATCCGCCGCAGGATGGCGAGCGACTGGTAGACGCCGCCAAGGCGCAGAGCGAGTTCCATTTTGCCGATGTCGCCGGAACTATGGTCGGCTTGTGGTCACCGGGCTTCTCCGCCGCATTCAGCGTACCAGGTTACCATTTTCACTTCATTTCCGACGACCGAAAGGACGGGGGCCACCTGCTGGACTGCCAGGCGGAGTTCGTGAGGCTGCGCATCGAACCTTTGACTGATTTCCATTTGGCGCTGCCGGAGACGGAAAACTTCCTTAGGGCGGACTTGAGCAAGAACACTGCCGACGAGCTCGCCTACGCAGAATCGGCACATTGAAAACAACTCCTATGACGAAAGCATCCAACAGCACGAAGCAAACCGGCGCGCAACTTGTCGTACGTGCACTCGAAGCGCAAGGTGTGACCCATGTCTTCGGAATTCCCGGAGCCAAGATTGACGCGGTCTTTGATGCCCTGGTTGATTCGAAGATTAAAACCGTAGTCTGTCGCCACGAGCAGAACGCGGCGTTCATCGCGGGCGGCATTGGCCGCATGACCGGCAAGGCGGGAGTGGCCATCGCCACCTCGGGGCCGGGTGTATCGAATCTCGTCACCGGCCTGGCCACCGCCAATTCGGAAGGCGACCCAATGATCGCCCTCGGGGGCGCCGTTGGTACGTCGGAAACCTTGAAACAACTGCACCAGACGATGGACGCCGTGGCTATTTGCAAGCCAGTCACCAAGTTCAGCGCCACGGTGGCCTCTTCGGACACGGTCGGAGAAGTGATGGCGAATGCCTTCCGAGCGGCTGAATCCGGGCGACCTGGAGCGGCCTATGTTAATCTGCCGAAGGACGTGATGACTGCGCCCTGCGACCATGATGTCCTGCCCATGCCCGCATACTCGGGATTGGGAGCGGCCGATTCCGCGGCCATCGCCGAAGCGGCCCGCCTTGTTAACAGTGCGGAGAATCCCGTCGTGCTGCTTGGGCTTCTGGCGAGCAAACCGGCCAATGCGACGGCCATTCACGAGTTTATCGGCCAAAGACATCTCCCGGTCGTCGGGACATTCCAGTCGGCTGGCGCCGTGGCCGCGCATCTTTTCGAAAACTTCGGTGGTCGCATCGGGCAACTCGCGAACCAGCCCGGCGACCGCCTACTAGACTCGGCGGACCTTGTGATTACCATCGGCTACGATCCCGTGGAATATCCACCGGCAGAATGGAACCGGGCGAAGTCACGCAAGATCATCCACCTGGATGTCCTGCCCGCCGATCTCGACAACTACTATCGGCCGTTCGTGGAACTCACCGGAGACATCGCCGCCACCCTGAAAGCCTTAAATGCGCAGCTCAATCGGACCCGGCGTTCGGACGTGGCGTCAACGATCCTGAACGCCATCGGCGTCGAGCGCGCTGCCCTGAATCGAGAGGCGCTGGCCCGCAACGGGAAGCCGATTCATCCGCTCCGACTGGTCGCCGAACTCCAACCATTTCTGGGCAGCGACATTACCCTTTGTCTCGACATGGGATCTTTCCACCTTTGGCTGACGCGCCATCTCTACAGCTTCAAGGCGCGCCAAATCCTCATCACCAACGGCCAGCAGACCCTCGGCGTGGCGCTGCCTTGGGCCATTGCCGCATCCATCGTTCGCCCTTCCGAGAAGGTGCTGTCGATTTCGGGCGACGGCGGGTTTCTTTTTTCGGCGATGGAATTGGAAACCGCAGTCCGACTCAGGGCCAACATCGTCCATCTCGTCTGGATCGACGGCACGTATGACATGGTCGCCACACAGGAAGCTCTGAAATATGGCCGCAAGTCGGGAATCGATTTCGGCCCCGTCGACCTCGTGAAGTACGCCGAAGCTTTTGGCGCGGTAGGACGGATGATACGCACTCCGGAAGAAATCGCGCCGGTGATGAAGGAAGCGCTGGACACAACCGGGCCGGTCATCGTCGGCGTCCACGTCGACTACAGCGATAACCACAAGCTCTTTGAAATGGTCAAAGAAGATCTCATTCATTGAGCAATTAATTGAACCTTTCCTGCGGTTTCCTGCGTTCAATGGGGTCAACGCAAGCT
>OUMF01000010.1_pt1 | contig 3002 bp, 2 predicted proteins | sample 1690971 | NCBI WGS metagenome assembly OUMF01 (sample SAMEA3914864, study PRJEB12502) | metagenome | biome: forest; material: soil | place: USA | collected 2012-03-12 | depth 0.3 m | reverse complement strand
CGTTGCCGCCGTTCTGCGCGAGGACTTTCAGCGCGGCAAGTTGGCCGGCCCGCCAGTTTCGCTCCTCCCCTAGCGTCGCAAAGGCCAGGGCGCCGAAGACCTTTCCGCTCGCGATCAGCGGAATCGTTGTTTTCGACTTGGGCCCATGGCGGCGAAAGACCTCGGCATCGCGCGCCGCCTCTGGCGGGAGATCGTCTACCCGGGAAAAGCACACCACCTCACCGCGCATGATCCGGGCATGCACCCACGGCAGATGCTCCGCCGTGGAGAAAAGGAGTTGCACCGAGGGATAGCCGGGACGCCGCCAGCTGTGGGTGCAGACCATCTTCGAGTCGTCGCTCTCGAGCTGCCATAGGCTGCACCGATCGAGGCCAAGCGTTTCGGCAATGAGCCGCTGAGTCGCCTCGATGGCGGCGTCGACTTCATCCGAGGGCAACGCCACGAAGCGGGAGGACAGTTCTCCCAGCAGCCGTTGCATGCGCAGACTCTCCGCGAGTTGAGCCTCGACGCGTTTTGCTTCGCCGAGATCTTCGCAAACCGCCATGTATTGACTGATTTTCCCGCGCTCGTCCAAAAGCGGCACGATCGTCGCAGCCACCCAAAAGGATCCGCCGTCTCGGCCCCGAATTTGGATCTCCCCATGCCACACGCGCCCATCCAGGATCGTCGCCCAAAGTTGATCGAAAAAGTCTCGGGAGTGATGCCCTGAATTAAAAATGCGATAGTCCTGCCCCAATAATTCGTCTCTGGAGAATTTGGAAAGTGCACAGAATCCATCACTTACGGACGTAATCCGACCTTGCGGATCGGTCGTCGAGACGATTCCGCTTTCGCCAATTTCCGTATCTGGCGCAGCTTCGCTTCTCGCTCGCGCGGCCGCTTCGCCGGGCCGCGCACGAGGGATGAAGCGGTTGGTGACAATCATTGAAAAACCTCCGCGTCGGATACGGGCCAAACGAACGCCGGAAAAAGAAAAAGTATATTGGACGCCACACTCATACAAACTCATACAAACGCGAACCGGCGCACGCCGTGACTCACTGCTTTCGTAGCACATCGACACCGGCTGTGTAAACTGCAAACGCCAGCCAGAAAACCGCGAATTCGAACGATGGGGAGCCCTGTGGCGGGCGTTAAGTCGCCATGGCGACGGGAGTAACACCCGCCATCTGCGCCGCTCGCACCAAATCTGCAACCGATGCGACTGCCATTTTCCGCATGACGTGGCCCCGATGAATCTTAATCGTCTTCTCGGCGGCGCCTAGGTCGTTGGCGATTTGCTTATTGAGCCGGCCGGCAATGACGCAGCGCATGACTTCGAACTCGCGCGGCGTCAGCATGCCGATTCGCTCTCGCGCCGCCAGGCGGTCTCCAGTCGACTTCCGTATTTCTGCGGACTGCGCCAGTGCGCGCCGTGTCGCGCCCAGGAGTTCCTCCTCATCCACCGGTTTTGTCAGAAAATCGACAGCGCCGGCTTTCATCGCCCGAGCGCACATGGGCACGTCGCCATGCCCGGTCAGGAAAATGATCTGCGCCTGGCGCTCCGCCAGCGTCCGCTGCAGGTCGAGGCCATCGAGATTCGGCATGTGGACGTCGAGTACGATGCAGGAGGCGCCGTCGTAGGTCGAGCGTTCGAGAAACTTTTCCGCCGAGGCAAAACCTTCCGATTCCAAACCGGCGCTCCGGAAGAGCCGCGCCAAACTTTGCCGGATCGGAGCCTCGTCGTCGACAATGAATACCAGGGGACCTGCAGCTTGCTTCATTGAAATAGGAGGCGCGTCTTTTAACCGCATAGGCACAAGCGTGTTCCCAGGATTCTTCCGGACTGGCCGCCTCGCTGTCAAGCGCGCAACGTGACATCCGAGCGGGCGGTTTGGAAGTTATCGGACCTAGGTCTTATGGACGCATGATCTCGAAAGGATCACTTTTTGCGCCGCATCAAAGTTTCTCCTCGCATGAAAACTACCTTTTTCCTGGTCTCCGCTCTCGGTATTCTCCTGTGCGCCGGCGTCGCGCAAAACGCCACCGACACACCTTCCTCCCCGCCCCCGTCGCCGGAAATGGTGGCGGCGCTTGCGGCCGATCGCGCCTATGAAGAACTCTACGCAAAGGCCGACTTCAAAGCGCTCGCCGAGTATTTCGCCGAAGACGCCGAATACACCTCGGACGACGGTCGCACCTTTACGGGCCGTGAGGATATTGCGCAATGTCTCCGCGATGCCTTCGCTGCGAACAAAGGCGCGAAGCTCACCATCACTCCCGACTCGGTGCGCTTGCTTTCGCCAGATGTTCTTTCGGAAAAGGGATCAACGGTCGTCACTTCGAAAGATGGAGACATCGACGAAGGACTTTATACGGTTATCTATGTTAAGAAGGACGGGAAGTGGAAGATCAGCAATCTCGTGGAGTCGCCGGTTCCCGCGACGAGCCCGCACGATCGTCTCTCGGAATTAGATTGGCTGATCGGCACATGGGAAGATTCCGACAAAAATGATAAACTGACGGTGCGCAGCCAGTTCGTCTGGGCTCGTGGCGGCAACTTCATCACCCGCAATGTCAGCGTGACGCGGGAAGGCGAGCCCACCCTCGAAGGCTGGCAGATTATTGGTTGGGATCCCATTGCCCAGCAAATCCACTCCTGGACCTTTGACAGCGAGGGCGGCTATTCCAATGGAACGTGGACCCACGATGGCAACAATTGGTTGGCGCGACAGATCGGTGTCACTCCCGATGGAGATCGGACCACCGCCGATGAAACGTTCATCCAGGTCAGTCCCGATCGTTTCACTTGGGAATCGAATAACCGCACCGTTGACGGCGAACCCATGCCCAGCATCAGCCGCATCCAAATCAACCGCGTGAAAGGGCAATAACATCATGCACGCGAGACTTCGCTTCATTCTGGTAATTATCACGGCGCTGTCCGTGATGGTGGACTACTCTGCACTGGCCCGTGGTGGCGGCGGTCGTGGTGGTGGAGGCGGTGGACGTGGGGGTGGCGG
>OUMF01000011.1_pt1 | contig 3424 bp, 2 predicted proteins | sample 1690971 | NCBI WGS metagenome assembly OUMF01 (sample SAMEA3914864, study PRJEB12502) | metagenome | biome: forest; material: soil | place: USA | collected 2012-03-12 | depth 0.3 m | reverse complement strand
CTTGATGATCACCTCGCATTGAGTTCCGTCCAGAATCCGCTCGAGGAGAATTTCCAGGTTGCCCGATGCGACTACGCCGGTGATGGCGGACGCTTGATTTCCGCCGGCACGTTTCGTGGCGGCGCGAGTAATCTTGAGTGTTTCCATAATGGGATAGGTTGGTCGTTGAGCTACCAGTTACGGAACTTACTGGGTGGCTGGTAGAGACCACCCGACCATGTTACGAGATCCTTGATGGAACGAGCCGCCAGGAGATGGCGATTGGCATCCAGCGGATTGATGCCCAAGTCTTCAGGGCGCTGGATGACTTTTCGCTGACGCAGGGCTTCCACTTGCTTGTGGTCGCGGGCGCGACCGACATCGGTAAAGCCCGCCACGCCACGAATGGCCTGCTCGCGTTCCTGCGCATTCCGGCAGAGCAGGAGATTGGCGATCCCTTCTTCGGTGACGATATGCGTAACGTCATCGCCGTAAATCATGATCGGGACGACATCGAGTTTCATCTTCTCGGCAAAATCGACGCTGGCCAGCCGTTCCACGAAAGCCGGCGCCATCTTGTCGCCGAAAGTTTCGAGAAGTTGAACGACTAACTTCCGCCCGCGCGTCGCCTTGCCGGGTATCTCGCTGGCTTCCCGCCCGGCCTTGAGCCATGGACCGGAAGGATGGCGCCGGCCCCGGGAATCGGACCCCATGTTTGGCGCGCCCCCGAAACCGGGGATGCGCTCGGGTGTCACGGTGGAGCTGTTGCCAGAAATATCGATCTGCAAGGTCGAGCCGATGAACATATCGCAGGCGTAGAGGCCGGCCAGTTGGCACATCAGCCGATTGGACCGCAAAGAGCCGTCATGGCCAGTGAAGTAAACGTCCGGTCTCGCGCGCATGTAATCGTCCATGCCGACCTCCGACCCGAAGCTATGAATCTGCTTCACCCAGCCCGACTCGATCGCGGGAATAAGTGTCGGATGAGGATTGAGTGCCCAGTGGCTCGCAACCTTTCCCTTGATGCCCAGCGACTCGCCATAGGTGGGCAGGAGCAGCTCGATGGCCGCGGTCCCGTAGCCGATGCCGTGATTGAGCAACTGGACCCCGTACTCGGCGTAGATACCCTTGAGCGCCAGCATGGCCATGAGAATCTGCGTTTCGGTAATCTGCGCCGGGTCGCGAGTGAAGAGCGGCTCGACGAAGAATGGGCTGGGCGCCTGGATCACGAAATCCACCTGGTCTCCCGGGATATCCACGCGGGGCACGTGGTCCACAATCTCGTTGACCTGCGCGACCACGATGCCGCTTTTGAATGCGGTCGCTTCCACAATGGTCGGCGTGTCCTCCGTGTTGGGGCCGGTATAGAGATTCCCATGCCGATCCGCACTACGCGCGGCAATCAGCGCCACGTTGGGCGTCAGGTCCATAAAGTAACGGGCGAATAACTCGATGTAAGTATGAATGGCGCCTAACTGGATCTTGCCGGAGTCGAGCGCCCGCGCGATCGCCCCGCTTTGCGGACCGGAATAGGAAAAGTCCAATTTCGAGGCGATGCCCCTGGCGAAAAGGTCGAGGTGTTCCGGGAGCGCGATTCCTGATTGCACGATATGAAGATCGTGCACCTTGCCAGGGTCCACACCGACCAGGGCCGCCGCCAGATGATCGGCCTGCTTTTGATTATCGCCCTCGAGGCAGACCCGGTCGCCAGGCCTGATGACTGCCTCTAACAGGGCGACGGTATCATGGGCAGCGACAACCTTTTCCGAGGCGAATTTTGCACCGGCTTGCAGCCGGCTTTGGCGCTCCATTTTTTGGGTTTCCCAGTGAGACGTATTCATAGGTCATCCCTTTCATCGTAATGGATTTTACTTTGTGGTGGCCGCGTGCGCCGCAGCTTCTTCGATGAGAGCCGCGACTTCCTTCGGCCTGGAAACGTAGACCGCATGGCTGGCGCCGGGGACTTCGACAGTGTGGCTGTTGGCTCGCGCGGCATACCAACGTTCGAGGTCCGGGTTGATGGTTCGGTCATTTCCGGCGACCAACATCCAGCTCGGTTTGCTTCTCCACGCCGGCACAGTAATGACCGCCTTGAAGTTATTGGCGGCGTTCAGCACTTGCGATCGTGCCATAAATGCGGCCTGGTCGGCAGAGAGGTCGGCTGCGAAGTATTTATGAAACTGCGCGGGATCGAGATAAGTGAAACCGTCGTCCGTCTTCTTGATCGCGCCAGACTTGCTGAGATCACTGGGGAAGCGCCTTCCGTCGTCCGCCTCATTCTCTCCCGCATCCGGCATGTGGGCCGCGATATAGACCAACCCGGCCACTGAAGGGTCTGTCCCAGCTTCTGTAGCGACGGCGCCCCCATAGCTATGGGCAACCAAAATAGACGGTCCATTTTGTTGGGCGAGGACGCGCTTGGTGGCGGCCACATCTTCTTGAAAGGAGGTCTCCGGCTCCTGGACGATGCTGACGTTATAGCCGTCCTTGACGAGGATGTCGTCGACGGCCTTCCAGCCGGAGCCATCCGCCCACGCGCCATGAACCAGCACAATATTCTGCACGCGATGCCCGTCGTCCTGTGCCAGGAGCACGCCGCCGGTCACGAGTAAAGAGGCCGCACAGAGAGACGGAAACGCTTTTCGTCCCAGGCGCATGAACGGTGTTGAATGATTCATGGGGTTGCTCCTGCTGGTGGATTGATTTTGCCCCGCTGGTTGGCTTTGCAAATTATTTGTTTTCATAGGGGTCACGGTAGCCACTTTTCGAAGCCGTAATAATAGAACGAAATCATGAAACCGTTGCGTTAAACGCAACGATTGTCCCCGAGTTTCAACGCTGCTCCCGATGATCCGGAGGTCATCGTGAACCGAGATGTTCACGGGCAAAGCGTCGAAATTCCTCCGCGCACGGAGGGAGCGGGCGATCCTTCACGCTGCCAATGCCCAGCGGCCGCACCGGGCGATCGCGGGCCAGTCGGATTTCCACGATGCCGGCGGTCCCTGGGGGCGCGGCGGGAAGGAGGCCGATTCCAAGACCGGCCGCGATCATCCCCCGGAGCATTGAAATGTCGCTGCTCTCAAAGGCGATTTGGGGAGCAAAGGAGGCCCGGGCGCAGGCTTCCTCCAGGAGGACTCGGAGGGTGTTGCCTGGAATGAGGGTGACGAACGATTCCTTACCCAGTTCCCCGAACCGGACCGTGCGCCGCGTGGCGAGGCGATGATTGCGCGGGACCGTGACAACCAACTCCTCGTCAAGGAGGTGGAACCATTGAATATCTTTTTCGTCGAAGAGGCCCGGGACCGAAAAACACAGATCGATGCCGCCTGCAAAGAGCTGCCTGATGAGTTCATTCGCGGGTCGCTGCACCAGGACGAATTGAACAGATGGATGAACCTTGCGAAACTCCCGGACCAGTCGCGGAATCGTCTGCAAGCCCAACGAG
>OUMF01000022.1_pt1 | contig 3867 bp, 3 predicted proteins | sample 1690971 | NCBI WGS metagenome assembly OUMF01 (sample SAMEA3914864, study PRJEB12502) | metagenome | biome: forest; material: soil | place: USA | collected 2012-03-12 | depth 0.3 m | reverse complement strand
GGCAACTTCACGCTCCCGGACGTGATCGCCGGCTCGAATTACACGCTATTTTGTTACGGACCTGGCGCTGCGGGTACGTTGATGTCGCAAAACCTCAATGGAGGCAGTCCTCCGTATGAGGTCACGCTGCCAGCGTCGCCATTTGCCGTGAAGGTCTCGAGTGGACAGACGACAAATCTCGGCACGGTGACCTGGACCCCAAAGCGGGTAGGGGCGACGGTGTTCGAGCTGGGGTATCCAAATCGTAAGGCCGACAAATATCGGCACGGCGAGGATTTCTGGGCGCCGGAGCATTCTCCTGCCGTGGGCTATCCCACACCGATTTGGGGAGGGCAGGCGTACTACCTTCAGGAATTCCCTGGTGGAATCAACTATACCGTAGGGCACAGCCGGTGGAGCAAGGACTGGAACTATGTCCTTCCGTCTCAGCTCGACTCGACCGGCGCCTACCAACCGACTACCGGCACGATCACCTTCAATCTCGCCTCGACACCAGCCGCCGGCGCTTCGGCCTCTCTCTACCTGGGCGTCGCAGGAGATAACGGCGGCAAGGTCATTCTCGGCATCAACGGGGTCAATCTCGGCGGCGCCAGCGGCGTCACGGCCGCGCCGCAGCCTCTCACCGCGGCCGGCTACAGCCCGCCAAGCACCGGGAACTATACGGATAATTCCAGCATTCACATGAGCGATCATGGCCCGTTTGTCGATGAGCGCGTGACCTTCCCGGCCAGTCTGCTGCACTCGGGCCAAAATACACTGACCATCAACATGAGCGCGGTGGGATACTCCTACTACATTATGGTGGACTACCTGCGCCTCGAGCTGGCGGGCTACGTGCCGCCGGCTCCGACGAGCGTGACCGTTTACCCGGGGAACAACCGCAATCTTGTCACCTGGCCCGTCATGCCAGGGGCGGCGCGTTACAACATCCTGCGCAGCACCACTTCGGGGTCCGGCTACGTCTCGCTGGCGAGCGGCCAGCTCGGCGCGGTCTGCGGGAGTGACTCGGGGCTGGCGACGTACAGCGACACTTCGGCGGTCAACAATACCAAGTATTATTATGTGGTGCAGTCCTGGAACGTTCAGAACGGATACAGTCCCAATTCGCCGCAGGCTTCCGGGACGCCGCTTTCGACATTGGCCGCGTCGGCTCCGGCTACACCAACGATCGCCATCAGCGGATCGGGTTCTCACAACGTTACATTGAGTTGGAGTGCGTCTCCGGGCGCGAATTACTATGTGCTCACGCGCAAGACGCTCGCCGAGAATAACGTCGGCGGCGCTTACGTCCTGCGTACGATCACGCTTGACGATTATGTGACGGGCACGACTTACACGGACAACACTGTTTCGGACGGGAAGCTCTACGATTATTCGGTGAAGGCGGCCAACGCGGCGGGCGTCAGTGCAGATTCTGCGCCCGTCATGGCGGAGGCGCTGCCTCCTGCGCCGTCGGCCCCTGGAGGACTTACCGCCACGGCGTTGAGCTCCACCAGCGTGAAGCTCACGTGGAGCGCGGCGGCGAACGCAAGCGGGTATGTGATCTACAGATCAACAACCTCTGGCGGGCCCTACGTCTTCCCGGCAAACTATGTCAACTCGGGAGTCAGGACTTCCGTGACTGATAACGACGTGGTTGCCAGCACGACCTACTATTACCGGGTGACATCGATGAACGCGGGCGCCATCTCGCCGCATTCTTATGTGACGGTGAAAACACCGTAGCGACGGGGATCGGAGGCAAATCCATTCCTTGGAAGAACGATGGTCCGCGTGAGAGCGCGGGCCATTTTCCTTTGCGTATATTACGCCGCGGCATTGCCGAATTCGCGGCTGCGGGTGACGCGCTGGCGCGCGGATGCAGCCCTTGCCAAAGCAGGGGCCAGCAGGTAAAGAAAGGGTGTGTCCCCCGTCCGTATCGCCCTGATTGAAGATTCCGCGCCTTTCTCTCGGATGCTCGAGGGATTTTTCGGCCGTTCCGGTTCCGCAGTTCGTTGTATGGCCGTCTACCCGAGCGCAGAAGAAGCCTTGCGCGAAATTCCGCGAAACCAACCTGAGGTGGCATTGGTAGATATGAATTTGCCAGGGATGAGCGGCATCGAATGCGTGGCCCGCTTGAAAACCATCGCACCGAAAGTGCTCTGCCTTGTCCTCACCATTTTCGAGGATGCGCCGATGATTTTCGATGCGCTCAAGGCAGGCGCCTGCGGCTACCTGCTCAAGCGAACACCTCCGGCGAAGATTGCCGAGGCCATTGTGCAAGTACGCGCGGGTGGATCGCCGATGTCGCTGCCGGTTGCACGGCAAGTGGTGAGCTTTTTTCACGCCCGGCCGCCTTCTGAAGATCTCTCGGCATTGACCGACCGGGAGCACGATGTTCTCGGCAGACTCGCTGCAGGCGAACGCTACCAAGAGATTGCCGACGGACTCGGCGTCAGCGTCCACACCATCCGCGCCCATCTCCGAAACGTTTACGAGAAGCTTCACGTGCATTCACGCACTGAGGCGGTATTGAAATATGTCGGGAACCCCCGAGTAATGAGCGAGAAGTGAATTCGACTGTCGCAGCTGCCGGACGGATGCCGGCTTTCCTAAACTTTTATGACTAGCATTGCGATCGTTGAAGATGTGCCGGGACTTGCCGTCAATCTGCGTCGCATCGTCGAAAGCTTACCCGGGTTCACGTGCGCCGGGGTATGGGGCAGCGGCGAAGAAGCGTTGCTCAAGGCGCCTGCTTTCGAGCCGGATGTCGTGTTGATGGATATCAATCTACCTGGCATCTCCGGCATCGAAGCAACCGCTATGCTCAAGCGCCAAATGCCAGAGATTCGGGTGATCATGGTCACGGTGTATCGTGACCACGATAAGATTTTCGAGGCCCTCAAAGCGGGCGCCTGCGGCTATCTGCTCAAGCGGTTTACCCCAGCGGAAATCCGCGGCGCGCTCGTCGAAATCCGCGACGGCGGGGCGCCCATGACTCCGGAGATTGCGCGAAGAGTGGTCGAAGCTTTCCATGGTTCGAGGCCTACCGAAGGCGACGAGGCCCTTACCAAACGAGAGGCGCAGATCCTGGACCTCCTGGCGCAAGGCCTCGCAAACAAAGAGATTGCCGCCCGCCTGAACCTCAGCGCCGAAACCGTGCATGTGCATCTCCGGCGCATTTACGATAAGCTTCATGTTCGCTCACGTACGGAGGCTTTGGTTAAATACCGGAGTGCAAGCTGGCGCGCGAACTCGTGAAGCGAGATTCCGATGCTCAGGACGCTTACGAAATACCGCGTGCTCCTTTTCGGGATGTTTGCTTCTTTTGGAGCTCTCATCGCAGCCTCGGCGGCGGGGACGGATAGCGGCCGGTTTCTCATCAGGTCCTGGCAGTCCGGAGATGGACTTCCGAGCAGCATCGTTCGGTCTGTCACACAGGCCTCCGACGGTTGGCTTTGGATTGGCACTCCCGAAGGACTCGTGCGCTTCGATGGAATGGGCTTTAGCGGCTTCGCGGGCGAGCCTTCTGCGACGCTGTCTCGGTTGCCCGTGCACGCAATTTTTTCGTTGCCCAATGCCGAGGTCTGGATTGCGACCGTCGGGGGAGGCTTGTTGCGCTGGGATGGACAAAGGCTCACTGCAATCTGGGAAGATGCTGCGCCCGTGGACGCATCGAAGGCGGTGGTGCGGGTTAGTCAGGTAGTTGGATTCGGAGGCAGTCGAAAATTAATCGTTCGCGGTGAAGAGATTTGGATCGCAGAAGCGAACGCGGCGCCCGTGCACGCGGCTAGGACGCCCGAGATCGATGTCGCGCTTCACGCTGATGCCTTCGGGTGGTCGAAGCGTGGCCGTTCCCTGACCGGCAACACCGAGCCCATGCTCATC
>OUMF01000006.1_pt1 | contig 4388 bp, 3 predicted proteins | sample 1690971 | NCBI WGS metagenome assembly OUMF01 (sample SAMEA3914864, study PRJEB12502) | metagenome | biome: forest; material: soil | place: USA | collected 2012-03-12 | depth 0.3 m | reverse complement strand
GGATCTCGAAGCTGCCGTCGGCGCGCGTTTTCAGGCCCGGCGTGTTGCTGCCGACTTTGTAGCTCTTGATCTCGTTTTCGATGAGCATCTTGGTCTTCGCGTCATACATGGTCAGCGACCAGAACGCGTCGTGGGGCGGAGCGCTGGAGAGCCGCACGGGATAGCTCTTCTGGCCCGTGAGCGGTTCGTCTTTGCTGTCGGTGTAGCGAAGCGGATGCTCCGGCGAAGGTGGTGATCGTCTGGGCGAAAGCGGAATTGACCAGCGGTATGTCCCCCATGACGGCTTCCAAGGCACGATGCTCGTTCGTCCGGCGGTGTAGATCTTCCGCAGAAAAATTTTGCGCCTGTATGATTGGCGCGCAAATCAGCGTGAGGCCGATCGCGAGTTCGATCATGAGATTTGTTTTCATGGAAAACTAAGGGCTGAAAGATTCCTGGAGAACATTACGCGATAAGGCGGGCATCCCGGCGGACAAACCGTCGCTGAGGCGGTTCCCCGATTATGAACAGCCTCCAGTGTAGGTCAAAACTTTGCTCCGGTCTGAGAGTCGAGGAATCGCCACAATCCGCCGCCGAGGGATGCTTCGACGACCGCGCTCTCAACCACGACGGCAGACCACTCCACATCGGACTGCTTTTCACGAGCTTCCCGAAGGACGACAACAGCTGATCCGTGATGGCTTGGAGACGTTGCGGGACCCGGAAATGAACCGGCGCGTCCATGAGCGCCTGGAAGCACGTGGAGATTCACCGCGTGATCTGATCGGGGAGGGACGTTGGCCCTGCCGAATCTGTTCTACCTCTTGGGCTGCCTCGTCTGTCGGTCTGGCGACACCTCGAGTTTGCTGGAACACTACGCCACCTGCCCTCCGGGCTGCGCGCCCTCCGGAGGGCGAACACTGGAGTTTGGCCGATTTCGGCCAGCGTCCGTTCGCAAGCGGAGCCCAAGGGGAGCTACCCTTGGCGTCCACGAGCGTGGCGGTGCGCTACGCCCAACGCTACGCGAGATGTTACCCGGGCGCGCAAAGGGCGCGCCTGGGCCGCGTATCGGCCTTGCGCTGCTTCGCAGCGCTCGCATCTCGAGGGGATGTCGAAGCGGAGGGACGCCCTCCCGCAGACGCGCCGTTCCCACCCACCGACACGCCCCGGGGCGGTTGAAAACCGCCGCTCCTTGGGCTCCGCTGACGAACGAACGGTAGGCGTTGTGCAAATGAATTTGGCCCCTTCGTGGATGCGGTGTTTTGACGGACTTGATTGGAACGCACCGTTGGCGCTCGACCGCTTTTAGCGGTCAATCTAGGTCCCGCAGTCGCGGGACTACGGCCTAGGCTTGATAGAATGCGCCGTTGGCGCCGAAACACGGCCTATCTGCCGCTTTCCTCCAGCCTTCAGTCTGGCAGCTGCTCCGGTGAATTTGGCTAAACCCCAGGATAGAGGCTGGAAACCTCTTTTACGGCGGCAGGCCGGATGCGGAGTTATTTACGAGCCTTAAGCAGAAGCTCGTTCATAAATCACTCGTGAATGAACTCTATGGAGCGGCGCCGCCGGATTCCAACACCGCAATGGTCTTTTCCGCATGGGCGGCCCGTCCCGCATCGTCCCAGACGAGCAAAGACACACGGTAGTGTCCGGGCTTCGCATAGGTGCAAGCGGCCGTGGGCGCCGCCACGGGCGCGCCGGAATTCAGGTCCCAGAGCGTATGCGCGATTTTTCCATCGGGGTCCGTCGAGGCGCTCGTAAGATTCACAGGCTGCCCTGCGACAATCGTCGCAGGACCGTCAATGACGGCAGTCGGCGGCTGATCCGCAAAGCCCGTCGATTCCGGCGCGGAGTTGTTCGTATTCCCGGAGACGGTGTTATTTTCCCACTGCAAATCTGCCATGTGCCCGGCCCAGGAGAAAGCCGAGCGATTGTTGGTAATGATGCAGTTGACCACGCTCAGGGCATTGACATTGGAACCCACGCCGATGCCCTGGATGGCCCAACTCGGGTTGTTGGCAATCGTCACGCTATCCAGCGTGAGAAAGTGAGTATTGCCATGAATGCGAAAGCCGTAACCCGTATCCAGCGGAGCCTTGGGGCCGCGCTGCGTAGACTGATAACTATCCTTGTAAAAATACAGCCGATTCGCGCCGCCTCCGTCGCCTTGCACCTGGATGCCCCAATCCGTGGCGTTCGAGATATTGTTATAGGCAAAAAAGTCATATTCCTCCGGTCCGGCCGACAGGGAGATGCCGTTGCTGGCCCCGCCGCCGAAGACATTGTCGGTGAAAATGCTGTCGTGTGTCGCCACACACTCGATGCCGATCGCAGCGATGACGCCATCGGCTGCGGTGATCGTGTTGCGTCGCACCGCGGCGTAGTTGGAACCGCTGATGCTCAGCCAGTGATCGACCATGTTATCCTCCACGATGGCCCGGTCGCACGAGACGCCGCCCCAAAGTTCGATGCCCAAGTGTTCTGAACCCGAGCCGGTGATGACGTTCCGTTGGATGATCAGGTCATTGCAGCCGTCGTTGCAAAGAATGCCGCCGCGACCCGTATTCGCGATCCGATTGCCGATGATGGTATTGCGGGAAGAGCGCCAGGAGATGCGGAAGGCGGACGCCCAATGGTTGCTGACGCCAATGTTGCTGAAGGCGCAATTTTCGAAGCGGCTGTCCGTCACATCATGCGCCAACTCGATGCCGTTTCCACCGGCGGAGCCGATATTTTGGATGGCCAAATCGTGCACATAGAGACCGGAGCAGTTCTCCGCCCGGATGCCGCCGGCCGCCATTCCCGCAGGGCCGCCGCCGTCGAGCGTGAGTTGCTCGAATTCTATGCTTTTGGTCTTGGTCAGAGCGATGATGGGATGTTTGACGGCTCCGGTGTAGAGAATGGTCGTGGCCCCAATGCCTGCGCCGCGCAGCGCGGTATTGTTCACCGGCGTAAGTTGGTCGGAGATCCGATAGACGCCGGCGGGCAGAAGGACTTCATCGCCGGGCGCCGCGACATTGAGCGCCGTTTGGATGGCCGCCGTGGCGTCGCCGGCGTCGTTTGGCGCGGCCCCATAATCGGCGGCGTTGATTGTCGCGGCGGACGCGACGTCGCCAAACGTGAGGGCGCCGAGGGCCGTGAACGCGCTGCAGATGTGGATCGGGATCCAGGGCAATTTTAAAAGCGACTTCATGGTCGTAAGCAAGGAATCGAGAGGGCGCCGATCGCATTGAGCGGTCCCAAATCTCAAAAGATCGGGCTGCATAAATGCGAACCGAGCCGCACAAAAGGGAAAATTCCTGTAACCCGTTACAAGCTCGGTCGCCGACTGCGATCAATCCAAATCCAAGAAGCCCCGGTGTGGGACTCGGCGCTGAACGCCGGTTCGCCCGCCGGCGCGAAGGAATAGGCCCAAGGGGAAGGATTGTGCGAGAGGTGGTGGACGCGATGAAAGGCGCGGAAGAACGGCCGGTGATGCATGAGCCGATGCGTCGCGGCGAAACGATATCGCCCGCTCGCGCCGATAATTTGGAGTTTCGAATTAACAAAACTGATTTTTAGAGCGCCCGGAATTAACCTTGTTCAGTCGACCATCTTAACTGCAAATGCTTACAATTATGTGACAAAATACACCCCATCTTGTGGTGGTCTCAATTTTTTGCCGGTCTTTTCGGGCCGAACACCGTTAGAACGAGATTTTTCCGCTCTTTCCATTTTGCCTTTACTCACAATCGTCACTGTGTCAGGTAGGGGTAGGGCCCGCCCTATTTTCGAATTCAGTGAATCTTAGCATGTTTGCACGACCCAGAATGAACTCCCTCTCCTCAAGTCAAGCCGGTGGAGGATATACGGCTGTGACGAAGTACACCCGCCTGATTTTCTTCGGGTTATTTATAATTCAGGTGGCGGTGCTTTGTATGACTCGAAATGGGTTGCGGCCGACAAGCCTAAAGATCAGCAATCCATTTGATGAGGCAAACTCGGTCCGGGCTGCTGAAGCATACGTAAAGGAGGGCATTTCAACCGAGCATGGCCTCCCGCGCGTCCTGTATGGAACTCGATTTCCCGGAATCGGCACCATCAGCATTTTTGCCAGCGAGGACGGCGGGCGCGTCGATTTCACGGACATCGCCATAAGAAATTTTCCACTGCATCTCCGCACGAAAGACGCCTGGGTCTATACCCATTACCCAAATCTTCCATTTTGGATTTGCGGGCTCGAAGGATCGCTTTTTGGGTTTGCCCAAATTTGGCTGTGGCGAATCTTTCCGATCATCGTTAACATGAGTTGCGCGGCTTTTTTTGTGTCATCGCTGCGCATTGCGTTGGGTGATGTTCGCGGTCTTATTTTGTCGGCCGCTTGCCTGGCTGCTCCATTGGTCTGGATTGGAATGTCGGCAATCTCCTAT
>OUMF01000025.1_pt1 | contig 4656 bp, 3 predicted proteins | sample 1690971 | NCBI WGS metagenome assembly OUMF01 (sample SAMEA3914864, study PRJEB12502) | metagenome | biome: forest; material: soil | place: USA | collected 2012-03-12 | depth 0.3 m | reverse complement strand
ACCCTCGTCGGCGCGCCGTCGAAACCGCTCGCCGTGCCGGCCTTCAGCCTCATCATGGGCCGCCGGAGCCTCTCTGGCTCCCCGATTGGCGGGCTGCCGGAAACCCAGGAAATGCTCGATTTCTGCGGCCAGCATAACATCACCGCCGACGTCGAAGTCATTTCGGTGCAGCAAGTGAACGAGGCGTACGAACGGTTGCTGAAAGCAGACGTGAAGTACCGTTTCGCGATCGACATGGCGACGCTGAAATCGGCGTAAGGGACGGAGAGACTTGCCGTGAGCGCGCCCGGTGCGAAAGCAACCGGGGCGCGCGCAGGCCGCGCTCGTAGCCCGGAGGGCTGGCAAAATTGGTCGGAGATTTGCCGATCATTGCGCCAAATTCGAAGCGGTGGCGCACCAGCCCGCAGACGCGCCACAGCCAGAGGAAGGTGCGCGCCTCGGTTAGTTATGGCACAGTTACCCGCCAATGCTGTGGAGCCGAGGTTTCGCCGGGAATGCATCGAGACGCGTGAATAGGTTTCAACAGGCCCTCTCCGAAAGCTGTACAGGACTACAGCACTCCAAAACCTGGCGGCATTGGGGCGCTCCGCGCGGGAGTCACCCGGGCGTGTTGCAAGTGGTCGGCAAAGCATTTGGCGTAGACGACAGCCTCCCAACCTTTCAGGGCATGTGGTCAGTCATGAAGCAGCTGGCAGCTTCTTTGGATTTTGTGTCAACCTAAAGGACTGCCCCTTCGACCGATCTTTTCAATCGCCTTTTTCAAGTCGTAGGAAGCCATACGTCGCGAAGTGGCATCTCAATTGGGGCTGCGGCGCCATCGTCAAGCTCTGGGGGCTTGCAAGGCGCTTGCCGGCGGTCACCCACCCCTTCTTTGTCCTCACGCCGAAGCCACAAACACCCCGTTCCACTCCCTCCACCCCTCCGCCACAAAAACCGCCATGACAAACTCCGGCAACTTCCGCCCGAGCCGGATCGCCGCCCCGCGCCCATACGCCGTGAGCTGGCCCTCTTTCACCCCGTCCGAGGGAAAATAACACCCCCAGAAAAGATCCACCTCCGCCGCCGTCACCGCCGCGGGGTCGCGCCCATAATGCTCCCAGATCGCCGAAAAAATCCGCGCCACACTATGCCGCACCGGTCGTGCACAGCGAAAACTCCGCGCCGTCCGCTCCGGCGCCCAGCCCAGGCGCAACGTAAAGGGCATCGGCAGCCGAATCAGCGACCGCCTTTCCCAGCGCTCCGTCGGCTCGCCATCGGCGCCCCACTCGATCGCCCCAAAGAAGCGGTCGAAATCCCGCGGCTCCGGCCATTTCTGCCATTTCAAACTCAGCGCGGCCGCGCCGGCGGGGTCCAGTCCTCGGCTTTTCCAGAACATATTTTCCTCTTTAATGGGCCACAGGATTTTCCATTTCCCTACCGGCCCGGCGGTTGTTTCTTCCGCCCCTCCTCGGGCCGCCCTGACTCCTTCGCTCTTACGAATTCCCCGCGAAACAGCCGTTCGAGCAACCAGGCGGCCATCCGCTGCCGACCGGAATTTCCTTCCTCATCATCATCGCCCAATACGCGCTCGATGAGTCTCCCTTGGACGTGGCAAATCGCCGCCTCCACAGCCTTGGCGAAGGCGGGACGGTAACGTCGATTTTTGGAACCATCTTCATTCCACGGCTGTTTCCACCCATCCATTTCCTTCTTCGTCCAGCCGGCCTTCGCACGCGCCAGCCGAATGCGGCCGTTGTTCCGCAGCTCGGCGAAAAACCGCTCCGCCGCGGCTTGCTCGTTTGGCGGCAAACCGTATCCCGAGCGCTGCATAGCACCCTCGCCCGCGGAACGCGTCATCCCGCCGCCCAGTTCGTTTTCATTCATGTTATTCATAGTCGTGCAAATAGTTGCTGATGAAATCGGCGCGTCGGCATCCCTCCTGGAATTTGCCGCGCGGCCGATATGTTCTGCTGTGAACAGGAACAGATTGATGTTCACTTCATAGTTTCGCGAGGCTTTTTGGGGTAACATTTTCGGCATCCCACGCTTGCGATTGCGCGGGCGGAAGTTAACCGCCAGCGCTGCGGAGCCGAGGTCTCGTCGTGAACGAGTCGGGCGGTGTGAACATTTTTAAACTCGCCCAATCCGAAAGCGGCACAGGACTGCCGCCCGGCAGGGCAGCGCTCCGCGTGAAGTCACGCGTGGATTGATTGCAACGCGCCTTGCCGATGGGAAGTATGCGAATAATGGGAAGTATGGGAGCGACTGTATGGCAAACGTCCCGATATTTGGAGCGTGGTTTTAGGTCACGAGCGATCGCAATCGATCGTGAGCTAAAAGCACGCCCCAAAGTACGGCTTGATCGCGCTCAGACTGGTTGAGTCTCGCGACAATAAGCCGTCGTTGGGACGTTTTGCTGTTTAGCAAACGCCTCAATACTGTGGCAACCAAACCGCTGGTGACGGTTGTTGCCTCTTCAAGTTTTCAAAGAACGAAGCCCGGATGAACCGGGTTTACTCCCCCGAGGGGGAAGTGGGTGTGTGGATGGATGTGTGTGGGGCCGGCTCTCTCCCACCCTGGGTTCACGGCCCCGCGTTTGCGGGGTGGCCGAGCGGCAGAAATCCATTCTGCCGTTTGGCCAATTCTGCAAATACTGCAGAATCGGGAACACAAGCCAGGGGAGCCGAAGCCGTCGCGGAAGTGTGTGTGTAGACTGATCCAGGGAGTCGGCACGCTGCCGCGGTCAGGCAGGTGAAATGGATTTTCCCCCGCCGTCCCTCGGCAGCGCCTCCCCAATGCATAGGTGCGGCGGCTCGAGAGCGCTATTTCTCTCAAGAAAGTCCCGACATCAGCGTCCGGTATCTACGGGTGGGAAACGGTGAAACACCATGCCCCTCCCAGAGCCAACCAGGTCCTGTGCTCGGACTTTCTTACGGTTGTCACTCTTCCTCGCTACCAGGGGCCTGCCTGGCCTTCATTCGGGCAATTAAGAGCCGGAAAAGGCATTCAAACAGGTCTAAGGTGAGGACGATGCGCAGATCCGGCCGGCGCCATGGACTGCGGTTTTGCAACCGCCGTCCACTGGTAGTGCGCCGGCACTCCGGTCCCAGCAATGAAGCCAACCCGTGGCGGGCATCGCCTTGTTCTCACCAAAAAGCGATTCAGAGGTCTTCCCTCGGAATTAAAGCTAAGCGGCAACGGTGCAAAGTGACGAGAAGGGCCTGCTTGCGCAGACAGATTTATCTCCAGTGCAACGTTGCAGCTATCTCGCATGCAGGGATGCCTACGGCTATGCGCCGGTCCTGAGGACACAGACGGTCGCAACCGCCGACGGCGGAATTCCCTTGTTTTCACAAGGGAAATCGTTGGTCAACAGCTCCCGAAGGCACACGTGGCGGTCCCGGAGGCCGGCTTGTTGAAGGCCAGGTGATCTCCGGGCGGGGCCCGCTGCGGGGAGGAAAGCGAAACGACATCCCTGTGAACGACGTAGGGCAGGATTTTCCAGACGATCACGACCGTTCCCGAACGGCCGGCCGGCTGGAGCTCGTGATGAAACGAGGCGACCGGGACCAGCCTGCTGTTTGACAGCAAGCACTGCTTTGCGCCTAGCGCCGAAAGGCAGCGTTTGTTCCCGGCGAATCCTGCTCAGAGAGACACGCTCTGATGCCGTTGCCAGCATTTCGATGATGTCTCCTCTTTCGTAGTTCACGAGAACAGCATTCACCCGATTGAGGTCGGACGTCGAGAAGGAATAGGGTAACATCTGTCTTCTCGTGGACGACGCGCAGGGAAATGGACTCCCGCAGAGGCGCAGAGATTTTGGTTTTAGTCCGTTGCGATTGGATCGGTGGACTGGTGGTCGGCACTGGCCCTACAGTTTCCAAGACCTCAATTTGCCGGGATGCGGCGCGCTGGCGCGCAAGAAACTTGCACGGTCAGTTAGTAGTGGGTCGTTGGGTTTGGCTCGGGCGGTGACGAGTTCGGCTGCGATCGCCGAATTTGTGTCAACGTTTCGGGGGAAACAGAGTTTCGGAGGCGGCGGCGTTCCCAAAGCGCTTCGCTAACTTTGGGAACGAGAGGGGAAATGGAGGCGCTGCAGGCACGCCTTTCGGGTGAATGGTTCGTACGGAACCAATCGGTGGTATTGTTCGCTAGGCTCGCTCGACTCACCGTATAGCTGTCATCCCTTCGGTATGTGGGGCGGTTTTAGTTTTTCCTATGCGGCCCATTCGGCGCAGAGCAGTTCGGCTTGTTGTAGGACCGTTTGCACGGCGGCATCTTGGAGATCGGGCGGATAGCCGAAATGTCGCAGGATGCGTTTGACGATGACACGGATCTTGGCGCGGGCGCCTTCGCGGAGGGTCCAGTCGATGGTCACGCTTTTGCGGACCTGAGTGATGAGTTCCGTGGCGATGACTTTAAGTTGGGCGTCGCCCATGACTTGGCGTGCGCTGCCGTTGGCGGCGAGGGCGTCGTAGAAGGCGACTTCGTCGTCGGTGAGGCCGAGGTCGACGCCGCGGTTGGTGGCGGACTTGAGTTCCTTGGCGATTTTGATGAGTTCCTCGATGACTTCCTGCGTGGCGATGGCGCGGTTGTGATAGGCGTTGAGAGTCTTTTTGAGTTTCTCGGAGAAGAGTTGGGAGAGGACGAGATTGCGCTTTGCGCGGACCTTTAGTT
>OUMF01000001.1_pt1 | contig 4748 bp, 1 predicted proteins | sample 1690971 | NCBI WGS metagenome assembly OUMF01 (sample SAMEA3914864, study PRJEB12502) | metagenome | biome: forest; material: soil | place: USA | collected 2012-03-12 | depth 0.3 m | reverse complement strand
ATTATGCGTTTTCCGTGGGGAACACCAATACGGCATCGGGCGCCTATAATTTCAGCATCGGCCTGAATAATAACTCGTGCGGCGCATTCGCGACGGTTTTCGGCCAGGGCAGCAAGGCGGCGGCAGACTATGCAACAGCCATCGGCCTCGGGGTGACCGCCAACGGATTCGAGCAGTTTGTCATCGGCCAATACAATGTCACGCAGGGGCCGGGCAGCCTTCCGAACTCACCGGCGACCGCGCCGGCTGCCGATACGGACGATCTGTTCATCATCGGAAACGGCACCGCGACAAACGCACGTTCAAATGCGTTCAAGGTGCAGCGCAACGGGAACACGACCATCTACGGAAACGCCAGCGTGGCAGGAAATCTGAATGTGGTCGGGCAAATTACGCAGAACGGGCAACCCGTGGTCACGTATGCAGACTTACAGAACTCAACGGTATCCTTGGGATCAGGCAATATGGTGGACACTGAAGGCGACATTGCAATCGGGAACAGCATATACGACCTTTATGGAGGCCCCTCGATCGCGGTCGGCAACGGACTGAGCAACTATGGCGTCGGAGGCATCACCATAGGCAATGGAAACAGTTCGCAGGGCGGCGTCGCGGTGGGAACCAACATTGAAACCCGCAGCAGGTCCGTTGCCATCGGGTCGTCATTGAGTGTCAGAGGATGGGATACAATCCAGATGGGAATCGGGATGGACAGCTATTCAATCAATGCGATCGCCATTGGATTCTACTGTGGCATCGGGAATATGGATTCCGGAGGAACGCAAGTGACCACGGTTGGCTATGCCAGTTCGGCCTTGGGGTACGCGTCCTCCGCCTATGGCTATCAAAACGTAGCAAGCTCGGCTTGTTCGACGGCTCTCGGCAACAATACCTACGCCGGCTCCTATGGGGAAACGGTCGTCGGCCAATACAACGTCGTCGATGTGACTCAAACGCCGGATACATTTGTCGACGGCGATGAAATTTTTGTCGTTGGCAATGGGAAGAGCATGACCAATCGCCACAACGCACTGGTTGTGCAGAAAAGCGGGAACGCGCTGCTCTACGGCAATCTTCAGGTGAAGGGAAATGTGCTCCTTCCAAACGGAGGAGGCGACATTTCGATGGGATTATTCCAAGCGGGGCCGCAGCCTCCCCAAGCGCCCTCGCAATAGTTTCTCAAGCGTGCGAATGCTATAACGGCCATGAATTTTTGCGGGCACACCTTCTCACTTCACGCTGCGGTCTTTGCCGCAGGCTTTGCCCTTTTGCTTTCGGCGAATCCGAGCCGTGGGCAAACCGACTCTTCGTCTCGCGGAATCAATTCCGTGGCTTCAGGCGATTACTCCACTGCCGTAGGGGCAAGCGTCACCGCCAGCGGCGCATTCTCCTTCGCCGTAGGAAACTCCACAAGCGCTTTGGGCCTTTCGAGTTTCGCGATGGGCTCGAACAACGGGGTGGCCGGCTCCTATGCCACTGTGTTTGGCGCGACGAATGCGGTGGGCGCCGACTTTGGCACGGCTTTTGGCCTCGGGACGGTCGCCAACGGCTTCGGACAATTCGTCATCGGCCAGTACAACGTCTCCCAAGGCGCCGGGAGTTATCCTAATTCCCCCGCGACTGCGGACGGCGCCAATGACGACCTCTTCATCATCGGAAAGGGCACGGGCCCATCGTCGAGCAGCCGATCAAACGCCTTCAAGGTGCAGCGCAACAAGAATGCCACCATCTACGGCCACGCCCAGGTCGCCAACAACCTCAACTTCAACGGCCAGGCCACGTCCAACGGCCAGGCCGTGGTGAGCTTGGCCACTCTCGGCGATCCCACAGTTTCACTTGGCAGCCACAATTCGCAAAGCTCCATTGGCGACATTACGATAGGCAACCACGCGCAAACCTTGTATTCCAGCGGCGGGATCGCGGTGGGCAATAATGTCCAATCCTTTGGCGGATACGCAATTGGTTACGGCGCCCAAGCGTCCAGTCACAGCTCCGTGATCGGAAGCAATGTCGTCGGCGGTGTGGACACGGTCGCGATCGGGTCGTCCGTTCGGGCCGGAGACTACAATACCGTGGCGATGGGAATCGGCTTGGACACCTACGCGGTCAATGCGGTGGTGATCGGGTTCTATTGCAATGTGGCGGACGTCAACCAAGCGATCGGCGGCACGGTTATTGGGTATGCCAGTTCAGCCATGGGCAACTATTCCTCGGCCTACGGCTCTCAAAATATGGCAATGGCCGACTTTTCGTCGGCCTTTGGGAATAACGCCTACGCAGGGTCCTTCGGGGAAACGGTGACCGGTCAGTATAACATTATAGACCCGACACAAAATCCCACCTCGTTTATTGAGACCGATGAGATCTTCGTCGTTGGAAATGGCAAGAGCCTGTTGACGCCGAGCAATGCGCTGGTCGTCCAGAAAAATAGCGATGTAACCGTCTCTGGCAACTTTGCTGCGCAGGGAGTCGGACTCGTACGCCCGACGGGTGACGTTTCCATGGGGGACTTTCAGGACGGACCGACGCCGACCCAACTGCCGGACCCGGCGGCGCCATAGTTCATCGGAGGAAAAGCCCCGCTGAGCGAACGGGGGCCGCCAAATTACGTGTGTTTAGTCGTTGCCGCGGATACAACTGGCGTGCTGTGCTTTAGGTGATGATTTCGACCGAAGAATCAATTGCGCCCGTTGTTCCCACGCGATTTCGTGATTCCTGGGCGTCGCGCCTGTGTATATCGGACCGGCTTAGGTTTATTGGTGCTGCGCGCGATTTTCTACTTGAGCCGAAGGCCGCGCAATCCGCCTTCGTGTGGAGCGCGCCCGGGTTCTTATTGGCCTTTCTGCTGAATTGTTTCCTGGCGCGATCGGGCTCTTCAATCACGAGGGAGCCTGGTTGCTCGCGCTCGCGGGGATCACCTTCCTTTTGAGCGTCGTTTTTTGTTTCGGTACGAGCGTCAGCGGTGCTCTGCCGCGAAACGGCGGCCTTGCAAAGACGAGCGCAAGATACGGCGTCTATGGCGAAATCTCTGGGGCGCGCACACACTCTTCAGCGAACTCGCCTTCGCGTTATTAACCTGTCTCCTGGCCATTTCCGGATGGATGGTGAACCGCTCTGCGCCGCGCCTCGACGGTTGCATCACCGGCATGGCAGTCGACGCGATGCTTTATATCAAAATCGAGGCGGCCGTCATTTTCGCCGCGCTGATCATTCTTTGAACCGATAGGAGGTAGGAGATAGGAGTGAGATTCAGATAACAAAAGCGCCGGTGGATGCGATCGCTCACATCCACCGGCGGCAATTTTAGACGTTTAGCTTAGCTTGGCCTACTGGCTGAATTGCTTCGTCTGGAGGATGCGGAATTTGTAGGCGGATTCCAGGGACGGGTTCCGGGTATTCGGATTCTCGGTAACGATATCCGGATCGATCGTTGCGGGAGCGCTCGCCGAACCAAAGCGCGAATCGGCGGGTTCGATATAGCGCTCGATGAGCGCCGAGCCGTGGTAGTCGGCGGTGACGACGTCGTGCAGTTCGTCCCAGGTGCCTGGGCCGGATCCGAGGAGCGCTTTTGCAGGGTCTGCACACGCAGGTGGACGGTGAACGTATTCGACTTCGTGGTGAGCCGGGAGTAGAGCCGCGCATATGCACCACCCAGTTAATGGTCGTCGTATCCCAGCTCTGGGTCAGGTTGCCCTTCCAGACGAGAGTCGAATAGAAGCTCAGTTGCCGGAAGTGTTATCGCCACCTCCGCCAAGGACGAAATTGGTCGATTTTGCTTGAGGAATAAAGCCATTTCCGAGGACGAAAGCGGAAATCGGGAGAGCGAGGATGGCCAGACGGGACTTGAGCCGATCGCCAAGATTTCGGCAGACATTGAGACGAGTGGCGACTGGGGTAGTCATACGATTTACTTCGGTTCCGTGGGCTTTAGGGACAACGACGACGAAGGGGCAGGTCCTCCACTTTGACGCTCGGCGCCACTGCTTGAACTAGGCGAAGGAGTTTGGAGACGCAGGTACTTGAACTCATTGAACGGTTCTTTACGATCCATGGCAAGATCAACTCCTTCCGCAGTCTACGCGCCATCGCCCAAGCGCTGCAATTCGTCGAAACCGGAAACGCCGACGCCGGCCTCGTAGCGCTCTCCTCGTACTTGCCCGAAAGATGGCTTACTGGGAAGTGCCGGAGGATTTCCATCCCCGCCTGGAACAAGCCGCCATCCCCACAAAACGCGGGGCCGACAATCCGGTCGCCAAGGCTTACCTGGACTTTCTCCGCAGCCTGGCGGCGCGGCCCATCATTGATCGCTACGGCTTCCAGCTGCCGGCGCAGCCGTGGTTGCCGCGTGACCGCGCTCGCGCAGTTGCCGGCTCATCCTGAGGCGAATGCCCCTTTTGTTCTTTCTTCAGTTCTCCTCGTCAAATTCGATGACCCGCACCGTGCGAGCGCCTATCAGCGCCCGCAAAATTTCCCGGAATATATCCACGCTTTTCGGCTTTGACTAACAATGCTCGCCCCCGCGAAGGCGGCAATAGCAACTATTGACGCCAACGCGGGAATCCGGAAGATCCGAATAAGAGGCCGCTTTATTATACCAGCCTAGCCAGATAGGCTTAGGCCTTACGCCGGAAGCGCTGGAGGCCGGCCAACATGCCGAGGCCGCTCATGATCGTGACGAGCGAGCCGGGTTCCGGCACCGCCGTGAGGGCGGTCAGCGTCACGTCACCGGTGTGAACCGTGCCGTAGTT
>OUMF01000019.1_pt1 | contig 4777 bp, 4 predicted proteins | sample 1690971 | NCBI WGS metagenome assembly OUMF01 (sample SAMEA3914864, study PRJEB12502) | metagenome | biome: forest; material: soil | place: USA | collected 2012-03-12 | depth 0.3 m | reverse complement strand
GTTCAGTGCTTGCGGAGCGCCGTTCCCACCCCGCCACGTTTCCGACGCACCGCGCGAGATAGGAATACCTCGCCTACATTGGCGCCGCCTCGCATCACCGTTGATCGGTTCGCCCGCGTTAATGTAGGATAGAATTGGCCAAAGCCCAGGGCGCCCCTCCGGGGCGCAATCGTGTTTCACGGGTAGTCCGGCAGCTGACGCAGCCGGCTAAATTCGGACGTCCCTCCGGGACTGCCTTCGTCTTATCGGCGAGCGCTGCGTGCAATCAAAACTCGGGCAGCCCTCCGGGCTGCGGCGGCGTCGCCAGACGGCGAAGGATCTGCTCGGTGTCATACACGCAGCCGCCCCACGTGCCGCCGCTGGCGTTTTGCAGCGCGGCCCAGAGCCGGGTGTCGGCTGGAAGTTTGGCATGCTCGGCGAGGTCGTTGCGCGAAGTGCGGGCGGCCAGCACTGCAACTCCTTCCTCCGGAGTGAAGCGGCGTTCCCCTTCGCCGATCAAATCGATGCGGCCCACCATGTTCTGACGATCCACATAAACATGAATCCGGTCGCTCTCGTGGATCTTGCCGATCGGCCCCCCGGCCAACGCTTCCGGCCCGACATGTCCCACACAAGCACCGGTGGAAACCCCGGAAAAACGCGCATCGGTGAGCAACGCCACCTTTTGCCCAAAGGGCAGAGCCTTGAGCGCCGAGGTGATCTGATAGGTTTCCTCCATCCCGGTCCCCATGGGCCCGATGCCGCAGAGCACCAGCACGTCGCCGGCGGCAATTCGTCCGTCACGAATTGCGGCGATCGCCGACGCTTCGCTCGTGAAGACGCGGGCCGGCCCCTCCAGCTCGAAAATCCCCTCTTCGTTGACGGCCGACAAGGCAATGGCGGTTGCCTTGATGACCGAACCCTCCGGCGCGAGGTTGCCGATGGGAAAGACGAGCGTTCCGGACATCCCTCGCTCCCGAGCGCGTTCGGGGGAAAAAATAACCTCATCTGCGGCGATGTCGTCGAGTTCCTCGAGCAATTGGCGAAAGCGCTCTCGGCGTTCGCTTCCAGCCCAGGCGTCGAGATTTGCGCCCAGAGTGCGCCCCGTGACGGTGAGCACCGAGTCGTCGATGAGTCCCAGAGCCCGAAGATGCAGCATGACTTCCGGCACTCCCCCCGCCAGAAAGGCGCGAATCGTCGGGTGACCCTTCGGTCCATTTGGCAACACATCGACCAGCCGCGGCGTCTGGCGGTTGATTTCGATCCAATCCTGCACCGTCGGCCGCGGCAGGCCGGCTGCATGCGCGATCGCGGGTATGTGCAAAAGCAGATTCGTCGACCCACCGAAGGCCGCATGCACCGCCATCGCATTCCGGATACTTGCCGGCGTGAGAATATCGCGCAGGCGCAGCCCTTTTTCGGCCAGCGCCGCCACGGCCTCCGCTGAGCGGACCGCCATATCGACCCACACCGGCTGCCCGGATGGCGCCAGCGCCGAGTGGGGCAACGACATCCCGAGCGCTTCGCCCACGACCTGCGACGTCGCCGCCGTCCCAAGGAACTGGCATCCCCCGCCCGGCGAAGCACAGGCACGGCATCCGAGTTCCGCCGCCTCCTGCAGCGTGAGCAAGCCACGGGAAAAGCGCGCGCCGATTGTCTGAACGGCGCCGGCATCTTCGCCCTGCGCCGGTGGAAGAGTCACCCCGCCAGGCACGAGCACACTGGGAAGATCTCCCATGCCGGCCAGCGCCATCATCATCGCCGGCAGGCCTTTGTCACAGGTGGCAACGCCGACGACACCGACCCGCCGCGGGAGCGAGCGAATGAGCCGGCGAAAAACGATCGCGGCATCATTGCGATACGGCAGGCTGTCGAACATTCCTGTCGTCCCTTGCGACCGCCCGTCGCACGGATCCGAGCAGCAGCCGGCGAAGGGCACATACCCCAGCCGCCGCAATTCGCGCGCCGCCGCTTCCACCAGGAGCCCGATCTCCCAATGCCCCGTGTGATACCCGAGCGCCACCGGCGTTCCATCCGGCGCCCGCAGCCCGCCCTGTGTGGACAGAATGAGCACCTGCTTTCCAGCCGCCGTCGCCGGCTCCCAGCCCATGCCGACATTCTGGCTCAGGCCGAAAAGGTCGCCGCTCGGGCTGGTGCGCAGCATCTCTTCCGTCAGGGGCAGCGCCCCGTCAGGGCCCGGCGCTTTGGTGCGGATTTCAAAAATCGTTTCCGATGAAACGGCGGGTGCGGAGGAGGAAGATGGGGCGCTGGTCACCGGTGGTATTCTGGGCTGGAACGTGGGAGTCGCCATGCATCAGAGGATTCTCCGGCGCAAATCGCAAGTTCCGAACGGCCGGGCCCTTGTGCGCCACCGATTCGTCACATGGCTGCAACTCTCTATTTGACAAACCGACGTTTGCTCCCCATTCTCCCGCTCCTTTTTGTCCCGTCGGTTTTTCCAAGCGATATGTCCAGCACACTTTTAGAAGAAGCCCTGAAGAAGATCCCGAATCAGCAAGTTCTGGTCAATGTGGTATCGCGCCGGGTGCGACAGCTTTCCCAAGGACATCCCTCGATGATCGACCACGGCCCCCGTCTGGGCTACTCCGATATCGCTTTGAAGGAGATAATCGAAGGCAAGCTGACCTACGAATTGATCACGCCCGAATTGCCGGAAAGCGAGCAGTAAATGCTCGACGGGGGGGCAAACAATTGCCCTTGGCGGCCAGCGACCCCATGGTCGACAGTTCTCTATGAGCGCCGATATTTCTGTAAACCGCAAGGCGCTGCGGGATTTTCATATCCTCGAACGCTACGAGGCCGGCATCGAATTGCGCGGCACCGAGGTCAAATCCATCCGCGCCGGTTTTGCGAATCTCAACAACGCCTTCGCGCGGGTCGAGAAGGGCGAGGCTTTTCTTTATGAAGCCGACGTCCAGCCCTACGCCAAGGCCAGCCACGTCCAGCACGAGGCCAATCGCCGCCGCCGCCTGCTTCTGCACCGGCGGGAGATCGAGCGGCTGGCGGAACTGGCCGAGGTCAAAGGCCACACCATCGTCGGCCTGCGCATGTACTGGAAAGGTCCGCGCGTGAAGGTCGAACTCGGCGTTGGACGCGGCAAGGAAAAGTCCGATCAACGCGCCGATCTCAAGACGCGCGCCGTGAAGCGGGAAACCGATCGAGAGATTTCCAACTTCAATAAGCGGCACAGCAAGTAGGGTTGGAACCCATTCGGTCTTCAGGCCTGGATTTTCTCGCTCAGGACGCGTGTGTCCCGAGTCGGGCGCCGAGGGCGAGCACTGGAGCCTGGCCAATTTTCGAGCGCAAGCGGGGCCCCACCTGGGAGCGCGGACGTCTTGCCCGCACGGCGCGGAAGCGTCCGAGAAGACGCGGGCCGCTCTTTGAGCGAACTGCGTTAAGCAGCAGCTCGTTCGCAAACGTGCGGCGAGACGCACGGAAACTCGTAGGAGTGTAATCTGACGCCCGCCGCCACTTTACTTAGGAAAGATCGCGCTGAGTCATACTTGCGCCCTTTCGAGCGAGCTGCTGCTTAACGCAGTTCGCTCGAAAATAAACCTACGTCTTTTTGGACGCTTCCGCGCCGTGCGGACGAGACGTCCGCGCTCCCAGGTGGAGCGCCGCTCGCGCACTAGAATTTGCGTGAACTTCGAGCGCTATTTCCCACCGCGCCGCTACGCGGCCCTTCCGGCCTCAAAGAGGCTAGCTACAGTTGCTCGCCCCGCTTACGCGGGGCGAGTGGCTCAGGACACCTGCGTCCTGAGTGTTCAGGACACTAGCGCGCAGGCTTTTGAGGGCGAGCGGAGGAGTTGGCGCGAGAGAATTCGGCGTCGAAGAGGCGTTCCAGCGCCCAGGCGGAGGCGCGCCGGAGGCCGGCGTCCACATCGTCTCCGTCGTCGATCACGCCGTGAATCAGCTTGCGCTGGAACTGGCAAAGAGCTTCTTCCACGGCCAGCGCGAAGGCGGGACTGTGGCTCCTATTTTCCTTGCCGTCGTGGGTCCACGGCTGCCGCCAGCGCTCCATTTTGGCACGGGTCCAGCCGGCGGCGGCGCACGCCAGTCGGAGCCGGCCGTATTCCCGCAGGTCAGCCAGGAACCGCTCGAGGGCTTGGCGTTCGGTTGCGGGCAGGCCGCAGGCGGAGCGTCGGGGCGAATCGCCACCGGATGGCGGCGCTTCACGCGAGTCATCATTCTGTTTCATAATGTCAAAGAACGACCTGGATAAAACCAGGGCCCATAGGTCGGGCGTAAGTGTATGTATGTTTGTATACCAGCTCTCTCCCACCTGGTCGCTCGAGGCGTGTTGGGAAACTTGCTTACGGAGAGGTTAACCTCCACAAAACGAGCTTGCCGACACACCCCATGCAAACAGCCAGGGGAGCCAAAGATCGCCGCGAACGTGTGGTGTTCTGGGGCGTGCAGTAGAAGTTTACCGACACGCCCTGGGGAGAACTAAGTGCGGGATCTCGAGATCGCTTCTCTTGAAGAGCAGTCCCGACGTGAGGTTGGTTGATCGATCGGGTCTGGCTTGTCGCCAGACGGCATCGACCACTTACCCTGCGCTCGGACTTCTCACGGGTTGGTTTCGTTCGTCACTTTTCAGCGTCGGCGCGAGGCATTTTCAGGCGAGGCTGCGGGCGTTGCCGCCCGCTCCCACGCGAAATACTTTGCGCGAGCCGCTATAAAATGATGAGCAGACCAAGTCCCTCAGAACTGGATATGCGGCCGTGACGTTGCGGCTTTTCCGGCGACGGAGCGCCGGTTGCAGGGCTGGGCGTGG
>OUMF01000007.1_pt1 | contig 6447 bp, 11 predicted proteins | sample 1690971 | NCBI WGS metagenome assembly OUMF01 (sample SAMEA3914864, study PRJEB12502) | metagenome | biome: forest; material: soil | place: USA | collected 2012-03-12 | depth 0.3 m | reverse complement strand
CGCCGCCTTTGCATTCGTTAAGTTCCCTGGAGCCGCCGGACTACTCGCCAGCGCTGGATCCTTCGGGCTGTCGGTCTGCGAGGCGGTAAAGCCGTACCTGCAAATTCTCTCTCTGCTTGTGGGCTTCGCGTGCGGGGTCATCACGATTGTCGAATACATCGCGCGCAAACGTTCCGATCGGGCAGTCCGGCACTTCGTGGAGACGAACGAAGATAACATCGAAGTCTGATGAGAGCCCTGTTCGCTGAAGTCTCCCGGAAATGGATTATCCTGATCACCGATCCACTAAATGCCGTAGTCTTCATGATCGCGTTCCTGAATGCGATCGCACCGACGCTGCCTAAGACTGTGTGGCAGGGCCTGGCGGTGGCAACGAGCGCAGGCCTTTGTGCCGTCAAATTCCTCCGGACGCCGGCGCAGGGCCAACAACAGGCCGCTCAAATCCCGGGCGCGATCGCCGGCGGAGAAGCTACCGCGCCGACTGTCCGTTGACACTTCCGGAAGGGAGCATGAAGTCATTCTCCTTCCGCCTTCTCGCCGGCCTCGTTATCCCTGCCGCCCTCCTCGCGGCCTGCCTCAGCACTAACACCGGGAATCCCACAACGGATGCCCGCAATGCAAAGATCAACACGATCGCTACGGCCGCGGGCCAGCTCGTCGCCAAAGCGGTCGTCGACGGCGCGGTCAATGCCGGCATGAACGCGCTCGAGCAGGAGCTCAACACCGGCACAGTGAACATGTCCTATGTCGGCTCGTCTGCGGTCTTTGGTGCCGCCCCGGATATTGCCTCCGGTACCACGTCGCTCTGGGACGTCATCCAGACGTCGACGAATGGCACAATTCCAAACGTCTCTCAGGCCGCGCAAAAAGCGTATGACGACGCGATCGCCAAGCTCCAGGCAACCTCAAGCGCGACTAAACAGGCGAAGCTGGCAGTCATTGCGGCCGTGGCTACGGGCTTGAACAATGGCGCCGCCACCGCCACGTCAAACACTCCCGCTCTCATTCCGACGCCGGCGCCGATCGTTCCCCCGAATTCTCCTGCGGCCGTCATTCAAGCCGCCACAACCGCGACGGCAGCCACTGCGACACAAAGCGCGTCAAAGTAATCGGCCGCCATGGGATTCAGCCGCACCGATTTCGCGGTCCGGACGAGCGACGGCCGCAACATGGTTCTCCTTGAGGAGATCACGTACACCGCTAGTGACGGCCGGGTGATCACGATTCCCTCTGGATCCACCAGCGACGGCGCCAGCACGCCGCCCGCACTATGGCCTACGCTGCCGCCTTTTGGTCGCTATTGGCCGGCCGCGTTCCTTCACGATTACCTCTATCGCTGCAGCGACCTGCCCAAAGCGCTATGCGACGATCTCCTCTTCGAGGCGATGCAGGCGCTCGGCGTGGAAGAGCTCGAGGCGCGCGTCATTTACGAAGGCGTCCACTACGGCGGCGCGAGCAGCTTTGCCGAAGACCGCGCGGCCCAGGCCAGATCCGCATGAAACTGCTCGCCTGGCTCTTATTCCGCTACGCCGGCGATCCATGGCTTGAATACCTCGAACTGGCGATCACGGACGAACTCAACATTCGCGCCAGTTTCATGGCGCACGGCCAGAAATCCCCGAATCAACAGGACCCGTGGTCCGACCTCCTTTGGCTTCTCGCGGCCGTCATCGTCATCTGGCTCGTCGCCCGTCTGCCTTTCCACTGATTTCGCCATGATCCCTCAATCCGCAATCGACCTCATCCTTGAATCCGAAGGCCTCGACCAGCCGGCCGCATGGCCCGGCGGCGACAGCGGAATCACCATCGGCATCGGCTACGACCTCGGCTACGCCGATCCGCATAATTTCGTCCAGGACTGGCAACGATACCTCGGCGCCGGTCAGATCGGACGCCTTTTGACCGCGATTGGAAAACGCGGCGCCGCAGCGAAAGCCATCGCGCACACGTTTGACGATATCTCCATTGCCCGGCACGATGCCGAGACCGTCTTCATTCTTCGCACCCTTCCGAATGAAGAGGCCAAAACCGCCCGGGCCTTCCCTGGCGTCGACCTTCTTCCCGACGCCGCCCGCGGCGCGCTCGTTTCCCTGATCTATAACCGCGGCCCAGCAATGGCCGATGCGAAGGACGATCCGGACCACAACCGTCGCGAAGAGATGCGCGCAATCCGAAACGCGATCGCCTATTTCGCCGCTCTCCCCGAAGACGAACACGAATCCGAACTCGCCTACTATCTCGAGGAAATTGCCGCCCAGATCCGGACAATGAAGCGCCTATGGATCGGCAAAGGCCTGGACGGCCTGATCAAGCGCCGCGAGGCCGAGGCGCGGCTCGTCGAGAGCGCGATACCGGTCGAACGGGCGACAGCGGCTTAGGAATTGGCCGATACTGCGGCGGCGTGTAGCCACGCCCTGAGAGTCAAAACCGGATGCCAAAGGGGACAATTCCCTTTGAGAGTTGCCTAGTGCGAATTGCGGGAACGTCGCCATGACCGCGGGCCGCGGGCCCAAACATTGGCCTCGCCGACCCTGAAAGGTTGCGCTTTTATCATGGATCATGGCCGAAATAGACAGCAGGTGCTTTAAACTACAGCTGCTGTCCAATATCTGTTCGCTGTAACATCGCGGAGATACACTTCAGGCTACGACAGTTGCCAGCAATTCGCTGAGCTGTATTGAGTCGTAGCCTGACGTCATCTCCGTGACGTCCATCTCCGCTAAGTGCATTGCATAAAGAACCAGACATTCGCGAAACGCCCGTTTATTAGGTCATCGCGCTTGATCCAGTAGTAAAGCGCCCCGGCGTCTCCCCAATAGTGATCACTGAGGTTTTCATCGGAATCCACTTGCAGCAGCAAGATCCAATCGTGCGCCCCCGGCATGAGTTCGGCCGCCCGCGGATGCTCATACCAGCTATGCACGCCGTCGGGGAGAGTGAGGCCGCTGGAAATAAATTGGGCCGTCCGCTGCATGCAGCCCTGAATGGCATCCGGGTGCCCGAACAACTGATGTCGCGGGCTGCCGACAGAAAGGTCATTCATGAGTGCCATGTATTGCTCCCAGACATCCGAATCCATCTCGGGTAGTCGCGATAACTCGATGGACCGCGGCGCGGGAATAGTGATGGCCCGGTGCGTGAGGATGGAAAGCGGGTGGAGCAATTCGTAGGGCGCCAGTTCCGGCGGAGCGGGCGCCTCGGATAGTGGCTCCGCCTCATCCGCCGTGAAGAGCACCCGCCATCGGCTTGCTTCCTCCGCCTCCCACCCAGACGGCGGGACGCTTTCCACGTCACAAAAGAAATAGAGACGACCGTGGCGCGGGCATTCCGGAATGCTTTCCAGTCCGTCCAGCTCAGAGAGTTGAATTTGCGCGATAAAAGTCAATGCCCGCCCCTGATGTGTGGGCCACACGAGTGAAGCGGGGAGTTGCGGCAGGCCGCCGAGCCGACTGAATTGCAAGCTCGATGGATCGGTCTTGCGCGTTGGGACCAGCGCGATCGAGGGCTTGGCCGCTACCCGGATTTCCCCGGCCATTACGCCCAGGCCATGTTTTTCCACGAGCCTTTCGAGAGAGGGACGCACGGCCAAAAATCGCGTTTGAAAGCGGGCTGCATTTTCCGGCAACTCTAGGAGATGATAGGCCCGTTCCATCTCTCTCCACGATCCCCGTGGGGGCTGCGCCAGCTCGCCGAGTTCCTCGAGAATGCGTGCTGCCCGGGCGAGCTCGTTTTGGTCCATCTGCGCCAAAAACTGCGTGTTGAGTAGAGCGGCCAGCGCCCGGGCCTCCGGGTCGACGAGCCGAAGCTCACTGTGCAGGCGCCGGAGAATTGTCTTCGCAATCCGGCGGTTGACCTCTACGGAAGCCATGGCGTCCTGACGTCGTCTTGGTGTGAACTCGGCTCAATCATTCCAACACTCAGTACCATGCCTCCACGGTGGTACAATATTCATATTTTTCCTCTTCCGGGCAGAGCCGCTGGTCGCCCAGCGGCTCCCCCACAGACCCGTACGAGCCCAATTAAGGCATACGGTTCCTCAGAAGTACGGTTTTGCGAACAGGAAGGGTCAGGCCGTGAATCTTGCAGAAATTGCACGTTTCACGGACTGACCCCTCCGAACCCGCCAATCCGCATAACTTCGTCCAGGGAAACGGGACTATCAGCGGTGCAAGGAATGAGCTTGTGGTTGCACGCTTAAGCACCTCAACTATCCGCTCATGGATTCCTGGAGTCTCGTGAAGGAAAACCGGTTCCGCGAAGCCGTCAATCAGCTTACGGAGGAACTTCTCAAGAGTCCCTCAACGGGACGATACAACAATCGCGGCATGGCATATCTCCACCTCGGAGAGTATGACCTAGCTCTTTCGGATTTCCGCGCCGCCGAGGAAAATAGCATCCGGGAGGCCGGAGGAGAGCGTGACAATGCAAAGGTCGGCGTTGCTCTTTGGCTGTCGGGTGAGCACCAACAAGCTGCGTCGGTCTGGACGCGCGGAACAGAAGCCATGCTTGATGGCGCGATCAAATACACCGATGCCGCGGGCGGAGTATCCATTGGTAATTTGCTTTGGTTCTCGGCAGTCCGGCTCGGCGATGCCACCGGTTGCCAGCTTGCGATCAAGCTTCTGAAGAAGAAGCTGCGTACCAAGCAATCCAGTTCCTGGCCCGGGCCAATTTCCCGCTTCCTCCTCGGCGACGTCTCGCCGGCGCAGTTGCGCAGCACTGTGGGACAAGTTCCCATCCTCCGCGAACGCAATTTATGTCAGGCGGAATTTTATATTGGCGTGGCGGCCTTCGAATCCAATCGGCAACTTTACTACGAATCGATGCGACTGGCTGCGGAACTTGGCTCCGTGTCGAAGCTCGAAGCAGAGTATTACCTTGCTACCTACGAGGCAGGCCGTCTGGACATGGAGTAACTCAATAGGAAGGGTCAGTCCGTGAATCTTGCAGAAATTGCACGTTTCACGGACTGCCCCCTCCGGCGTCTACGTCCGACGCCTCGGCTCTCCGAGGGTGACAGGAAGGAAGCGGCGATCGGAGATTTTTGATTGGATCACCCGACGCCCAGATGTCACGGTATAGATGATGGTCAAGCCCGATTACCGCAGCAGCCACGCCGCCTGGCGCATCGCCGAGGAAGCCTTTCCAATTGAACAACGCCCGGCAACAAAAGAGGCTTGGGCGAAGTTTTTTGAGGACATAAAACAGTAAGGGAAACGCTGATCAAAATGTGCAGCCATATATGCATTTTACACTTAATGACTTCAGCAAGCTTGTGTGCACTCTGATTTTAATGCAATTGGAAGTAGTGGGTTATGCAGATGCCGCAGGTAAATCGAATCCTTCTGGACTTGATGGGATTGATCAGCTTAAGGTAGCAAGTCGGCATGGCGATCCAGCGGCTGAGACTGCACTGGGCTCTGCTTACGAGAAGGGCTCGGGTGTTGCGGAAAATAGGGGTAAGGCGCTCGAACTCTATCAACTGGCCGCAAAACAAGGGTATCCTGAAGCTCAGTACAGGCTGGGTATGATCTTAGCCGAAGATCCATTGTCCCATCACGAAGCAGTATCGTGGTTCGAAAAGGCGGCCGCTCAAGGGCATTTGCAAGCTTGTTATTGCGTTGGAAGTTGTTACGAGAATGGAATGGGAGTGCCAGTTGATATTAATAAAGCCATTTTGTGGTACAAGAGGGCTGCCATTAAAGGCGAATTGAGTTCCCAAATCAGGTTGGGAAATTTGTATCAGCGGGGCCGTGATATTCCGAAGGATTCGGCGAAAGCTGCAAAATGGTTCAAAATGGCTGCCGTCGCAGGTAATGGGGAATCTCAGTTGCGCGTTGGAACAATGTATGCAACAGGCAGTGGCGTTCGGAAAAACTCTATCCGCGCCTACGCCTGGTTGAAATTGGGGGAGCTCAATTATAATATCAATAACCCTTCCTTATATGATGCGAAACTGACGCTTGAAGAGTTGGAATTACGTTTGTCTTCTGCGGAGAAAGCGAAGGCAGTAGAACTCTTAAAGACATTCTCGCCTAATGCCGTTGAGCACCAGATCAAGTAACCTCGCCGATGGGATGGAGTAGGAAGGGTCCGTAAACGGGAAGCTGTCACCCCATTAACTCCTCAACCTTGTCTCATAATCTGCTTGGACGCACAAGATACGTTACGAACACAATTTTCCACCTCGCGGGATGTGGAGGGATCCCATGCATGGCGAGTCAATCCCCTGAAAATGAACCAATTTATTATTTTATTAGGAGGCAGTATCATTGCGCTCACGGCGTGTCACGACCGCCGTAATCCGGTTCGCGATATATCATCGGTCAAACCGGTGGGCGCTTCTACGGAAACGCTGATTTAATTTTCAGAGGGCTTGAGAGGTGGCAGAGAATTTAGAAGAAATGGAGTGTGAAACAAACGAGCTTCGCGACCGCCGAGTTTCTT
>OUMF01000012.1_pt1 | contig 7504 bp, 4 predicted proteins | sample 1690971 | NCBI WGS metagenome assembly OUMF01 (sample SAMEA3914864, study PRJEB12502) | metagenome | biome: forest; material: soil | place: USA | collected 2012-03-12 | depth 0.3 m | reverse complement strand
TGCCCCGACGACCGCTTTCCCTCCGGCGCCTTTTCCCATCTCACGTCCATCGACATCAGCAATTTCGAAGTCGTGCAATCGACCGGCGCCACCGGCGGCCCACGCTCACCCGGCGCGCCCACGGCCGTCGCGGGCAAGGATCAATTCATCGTCCTGCCGACGAGTTCCGTATCCCTGCAAGGCGCGGTCACGGGAACAAACCCAACTATCCAGTGGACCGCCTACTCCGGCCCCGGCGTCGTAACCTTCGGCAACGCCGCGCTGCCCTCCACCACCGCCTCGTTCAGCGCGCCGGGAACCTATATCCTCATGTTATCTGCGGCAGACACCGTCCATGCCGTGGCGCGCGATGCGGTCACCGTGACCGTCACCCTGCCTGTGAGTCTCAATCGCTCAGGGAACGATATCTTTGTTAGCTTCCCCACCATCACCGGCCACACCTACACCGTGAGCCGCGCCACCGATTTAGTTTTGGCAAACTGGGCGACTCTAGGCTCCAGCATCGCCGGCACGGGAAGCGTGGCGCAAGTGAAGGACACGAACGCCATTGCGACGGCCAAGGCCTATTATCGCGTGGCGGTGTCGCCGTGATTGCCGGCGGGAATTCGTGGACGGTTGAAGTTGCCGCCAGGTTTTTGGCGTGCGGGTGCTTGCTCCTGCTTGTCAGCGTCGAAGACACGAAGCAGTTGCGCAAATCCCCAGCTTGCGCGGACCTCACTGCATACCGTCACTCGAGGCAGGAATTCTGAATTTTTGGGAACAGGGAATAAAGGCGCACGCAGCGGGAAGGGAACGCACGGAAAAAAGAAGGAGAGGCGGACGCGTGATCGCAGTCCGCCCTCCCGTGTCAGATCTACTTGTCGGTGTTCTTATTCAGAGCTTCCATGGCCTGATCGATCGTGAAGCTGGCTGCCTTTTGGCGAGGCGGGAAGTCCTTGAAGGTCGCCAGGGTTTTGCCCACGATGTCTTGGAACGGCACGAGCACGTAGGCTCGGCGGTACCACCAGTCATTGTAACCCATGCCTTCCTGAGCGCGCTCACCGGGATCGATCGCCAGATCGAAGAAGATCGGGGCGCGCAGCGACGTGAAGGGATGCCGCCAGACATCGATGCCGGTGGCCTCCTGGATCATGAAGTGAACCTTGATGCGGTCGTGGCGGACAGCAAGCAGGTCGCCGTCGTCACTGAAGTAGAAGAACTCGTTGCGCGCGCTCGTCGGGGATTTTCCGGATAGGTAATCCAACTGGTTATAGCCGTCGAGGTGCACCTTGAAGGTCTGATTTCCGACGGTGACTCCCTTGAGGAGTTGCTCTTTCACGTCGGGGTTTCCGGCGGCAGCCAGGAAAGTCGGGAGCCAATCTTCACCCGACACGATGCCGGTAAAGACGGATCCTGGTTTTACCGTCCCCGGCCAACGGATGACTGCGGGAACGCGCCAACCGCCTTCCCAGTTGGTATTCTTTTCTCCGCGGAAAGGGGTGCTCCCCGCATCCGGGAATAGGCAAACCATCGGACCGTTGTCCGTGGTGTAGATGACAATGGTGTTATCGGTGATGCCGAGTTGATCCAAGTAATCGAGTAGCTTGCCGACGAGGGCGTCGTGCCCCACCATCCCGTCGGCGTAAAAACCGAGGCCGGTCTTGCCGAGGTCGTCTTTCTTCACATGGGTGAAGTTGTGCATCCGAGTCGTGTTGAACCAGCAGAAGAACGGCTTGCCGGACTTGGTGGTGCGGTCGAGAAAATCCTCCGTTTTGGCCAGCACCTCTTCATCGATGGTCTCCATCCGCGCCTTCGTCAGCGGACCGGTGTCCTCGACCTTGCCATCGGCGGTGGAGTGGATTACGCCGCGCGGACCGTATTTCTTCCGGAACTCGGGATTCTTTGGGTAGTCCGCATTTTCCGGCTCCTCCTCGGCATTGAGGTGGTAGAGGTTGCCGAAGAATTCGTCGAATCCGTGCGCGCTCGGCAGGAACTCGTCACGGTCGCCGAGATGGTTTTTGCCGAATTGTCCGGTGGCGTACCCGAGCGGTTTGAGCAACTGAGCGATCGTCGGGTCCTCCTTTTGCAAGCCGAGCGGAGATCCCGGCAGACCAACCTTCGACAATCCCGTGCGGAACGGCAACTGGCCGGTGATGAAAGCCGCGCGGCCGGCCGTACAGCTCTGCTGCGCGTAGTAGGAAACGAGCTTGCCGCCCTCCTTGGCCAACCGATCAATGTTCGGAGTGCTGTAGCCCATCACGCCCCCATTGAAGGCGCTAATGTTCCAGTAGCCGACATCATCGCCGAAAATGACGAGGATATTGGGTTTCTTACCCGCGGTCTGTGCGGATACCGATGCCGCCGTCGCGACCAAAGCGATGGCCATGAATCGAGCCGTGAGGCGAAGTATTTGCCGAAGCTGGAGTGACGGAGCAGTGCCCGTAGGCGCCAGCGGTAGTCTAGTTTTCATGTTAGTTTATGGGTTGGTTGATGTGAGGAAAAAGCAGAGCGGGAGCGAACCATCCGGCGTATCAATTGCGCAACTGATTGCAAAATAATGACGGGCCGTCAGACGCAAAGCGAGTAATAGCTTCGACTCAGCGGTGGTTTTTTCAACAGCCCTTCCGCCCGGCACGGGCAAGACTCTCCGCGCATGTACGCTGGACCAGATCCTCGCTGTGCCCATTCGGTCGTTGGCTGGAGGTATGTATATCATGCAGTATCAAAAATAGCCAGCCTTCCCGCCATGCGTCTCCACCAAGACGTCACCGCACCAAGTCGTACCGAATCACAAAGTCTAACCGCTGCCCATTGGGCGAGCCGGCGTCGACTGTGTCCTTGATCCCATACAGATACTCCAACCCCATGCGGAAGCTCGAGGTCGGTTGCCAGAGAATGTTGAAACTGACGTATTGGCTGCCCGTGAAGGCCTCGGGGCCGAGAATCGGTTGCGCCTGCGAATGCACGTAGCCATACGTCACCGTGGATTTCCACTGCTGATTCCATGCGTGGGTGTAGCCAACGGCTAACCCGAAAACCTCCAGCGGACGCAGGCCGTCGCGCTCGTCGAGCGCCGCATCCTGACCCAGCCCGCTCGTATCCTGGATGTACCTTTCGATGCCCTGCCCATAGGTCGCCTGGCCGGAGAAGTGATCGTCCTTAAACACGTCCACGGCGCCCGAAAGGCTCACGCCCCAGCCGATCGCTTTCTTCCGTCCGGAGTCGCTTTCATAGGCCAGATTGCGCAGAATGCCGCCCAGTTGCACGTGCGTCTCGTCACTTTTTTCCTCCCAGCGCAGATGCGAAGCGATGTCGGGAATTCGACTGTAAGAGTGCGCATTCGAACCATACCGATCGCTCGAGAGATCCATGTCTGTCGCCGGCTGTTCGACGCCGATCGCCAGACTTAGACCTCGGGTGAAAGGAATGGTATAACGAATCTGCGGCAACCGCCGGTTGATCAGTCCATTTGGACCTTGGGCATCGACCACATCGGGAAAGGCATCGACATCCATGAAGGCGCTGTAGGTCTGCCCGACGAGAAAATTCCACGCCTGGCCGTACAATTGTCGCAGACGATAAGTGTTTCCAGTCGCAGACGAGTCGCCGGAAAAATCATTTTCGTAATAAATGCGCAGTGTGCCGTCGGGCACAGGCCGTCGGACCTCCAGGCTCAGGCGGGACGACGACGCCGTGACCTGGGAGCGGTAACTGCCGTGCGGTCGATCATCCGGGAAACTCGAGGGAATAAACTTGTTGGGATTTCCGTTATCTTTCCCATCCAGGATCGTATCGAGGCGGACATTTCCGCCCAGCTTGACAATCGTATCCGTGCCGGGGATCGCCATAAACCCTTTGAGCGTGCCGGCCAGCGGCTCGTTATTGACCCGCGGCGCGGAGCTTTGCAAATCGAGGAAGGTGTCGCGATCCTTGATCGAAGACGTTTGGCTCGGAATCGCCCCGCCGCCGCCTGCCGCCGCGGGCGGCGCGTAGACGGATCCGGAGCTGCGCGCCCCGCTCGCCGGGGCGGGGCTCTTATTATTGCTCTTCTCCCGCTCAAGCGTTGTTACTCGCCCCTGCAATTGCGAGATGGTCTTCTGCATCTCCCGCATCGTTCGGCGCATTTCGGCAATCTCCGCGTCTTTGTCTTCCGCGCGGATAGGCCAGGCGGCAGCCAGAAACACTCCCGCCGCCAATGCATAATAAAAAGGGCGCCAGCCCATCCATCGAAGCTCCGACTTACCGGAGAACGTATAGACTGGCTGGCGCCGCATATGGCTATGCCGCGGTTGCGCTCTATTTCGGCAATGGCGCGAGGAGCGGACCGGGGATCGCGAGTTCCGTCAGCGCGATTTTTCGCTGGGCCAATTCGGCGCGCACGCGATCCGACGCCAAGCCGGAGATCACGATGCGCAGCGGCGACGCGGTTTGCTGGCCGGCCGGCGGCTGCTGCAGTGCGGTGATGAAACGCTCGCCCATCTGCGTCCAGGCCGCGTAGTCCCAATCCAGCGCGACGAGCACGGAGCCGTCTCCCGTCACGCAAATCGGGATGCCGCCGAGCACTCCCATTCGAGCGATTTTCACGCCGTTCTTCACCAGCGTTGCCATGACTTGCACGGTGCGGACAAAGAAAACCGCGTCTGGCTCCGAATCCGCATCCAAGGCCAGTTTGACAAAGCCGGAGATGTTTTCCGGATTGCCGAGCCGCGAGAGACCGGCGACGAACAACGTCTGACGCGTTGGTGAAAAGGCTGGCGAAATCATGAAGCGCTTCGCATCTGCTTCGCTCAATCCCATTTCCAGCAGCCGCGCGCTGTTTTGCTTCTGCAGCTTCGCCGGATCGGTGTCTTTCAGATCATTGTCGAGATCACTCACGAAATACGTCGCCGAGAGCGCGGCCCCGGCGCCGCCGCCCACAGGCAACATCAACAGATCCAGCGTCGAAGCGCCACCCACACTGGTCCAGGCCAGGCGATTCATCTCCCGCTGCAAGACTTCGTTGGTCGAGTAGGGATCGACGCCGAGACGCTTGGCGAGATCTCGCTTGGCCTGAGGAAAGCCGGCCACGTTCTTGAGCACCCCTTCGCTGTAGGGATCCTTCGGCTGGTCTTCGTCGAGGTTTTCGATCTTTTGGCCGACGCCTTTTAGTGCGTCGCCGGCGCGGTTCATCATGCGCCAGATGCCTTTCGGCACGCCGGAGATCGTCTGCGTGGGCTGCTTGGCCAGATTGCGCGCAAACAGCAGCGGGCTCGCCGACGCCTTCTTCAAGGCCTTCTTGAACTCCTCCGATTCCTTGATCTTATCCAGCTTGGCCAGCGCGCCGATCTCGCGAATACGCTCCATGAGCAATTCGTTGCCCGATGCCGTGAGAACACCGTAATCGGACTCGATCGTGTACTGGTTCGCGCCCGAATAAGTCGGCACTTCATCCTGCACCTTAAAACGGGCGCCCTGGAGAAAGTCCGGGTTGAGAATTGCCTGCGCGCTCAATGTGGGCGGTTCTTCGTAGGTTGGGGCAGCCGCAACTGCGGTTGACGCCGGAGCCGCAAGGTCTTGCGCATGAAGCGCTTGCGGAGCGACCAGGGCCAACGCGCAGAGCGCGAAAACAGGAAGTGGTTTTGTTACCATCGTCATGAATTATAGTGAACTGTTCAATGCTTGGACGTCCTCGGCCGCGCTATTTCGGCGTCGTGTCCGGAAGCGTCGTAGGCGCGGTGGGCATGTCGGGATTCGGCAGACGCACCAGGAGCCAGGTCTGTGTTTTGCTTGTGCCGAAATGCACGAAAACGCTGGTCTGCTCCTTCGTCAGGCCGTTCAGGTTCGCCTCCACCGCCGAATTGGTGTTATCGCCGGTGTGCCAGACTACGCGCTGGGTCTGGCGATCCACACTGCCGGTCACCGGTTGCGAGTCGCCCGTCAGGACATTCGCGTAGGCGCCCGAGACCTGGCCGGCGGAGCTCAGCGAGAGTTGATAGAACATCACGGCGTCGCCCTTCTCCTCCTGCGTGAGCGCCCAGACGCCCATCGGCGTCCACTGGTCCGCTGCTGCAGGTTGTCCTGCATCGGTCGGGACCGGCGGCGGAGGCGGCGTCGCCGGATTCGCCAGGGTCATGGCCTGCTGGCGATACTCCGTCGCGGGCGCGGTCTCCTTGCCGTCGACGTACACCTTGTCGTCGTGAATCACGATATCGGTGCCGTAATCGTAGACGATCGGCTGCGGCGGCGCGCTTTGATAGATCACCTGGTAACCGCCCCAGACGACAGGACGCCACCACCACCAGGGATTGACGTTGATCCCGATATTGATCCCGCCCGCCCAATGGCAGCCCGCCCACCAATCCGGCGTGAAAAAGCCATCGCAGGAATCGCGCACGAAACCGCGAATTTCGCTCGCGCGATCTGACCGGAAATCCCAAACATCTTTCCGCCAATCGAGCCAGTCTTCCCGGCGGTCCATAAAGGAATCCCAGCGGTCGTTGCGGAAGTCCTGAATGTTATTCCAACGATTTTCGCGATATTGCTGGAAATTATCGATCCGGCCGGCATTCACGTTCGACCAGTTGTTCCAGTAGTTCTGGCGCGACTGCTGCCAGCCGCCGTAGCCGCCATTTACGTTGGCGACATAGTTTTGAATGTGCCGGCTGTTATCGACGTTGACCGTGTTATGTCCGCCCCGGTTTCCGTTGCCGGAGAAATTGCCATTGCCGTTGCCGTTGCCGGACCAGCGGTTGCCATTGCCATTGTTGTTGCCGTTGTTCCAATTCGGCCGCAAGCCGTTGTTATTTCCGCCACCGTTGGGCAGGAACGGATTGCGCTCGCCGCCGCCGCCCTGTCCGGGACGATTGGGGAAGCGGTCACCACCCCCGCCATTGTTGGGAAGATTGGGAAAGCGGGTCCCATCGCCACCGCCGCCGGGACGGTTTGGAAAACGATCACCGCCGCCGCCCGGTCGATTAGGGAAGCGGTCGTTGTCGCCGCCGCCGTTGGGAAGATTTGGATTTCGCTCCCCGCCCCCGCCTTGCCCCGGGCGAGTCGGGAAGCGGTTGTTATCGCCGCCATTTGGCAGATTGGGAAACCGTGTGCCGTCGCCGCCGCCGCCCGGGCGATTGGGCAAACGATTGTTATCGCCGCCGCCCGCATTCGGAAAGCGTGTTCCCGCGCCGCCCGCACCTGGACGATCGGGTTTGTTAATCGCCGGGCGATTAGGCCGATTGTCGTCGTGCATTCCGATAAAGCCATTGTTTTTGCCTCCGCCACCGCCGCCGCCCCCACGCTCCGGAATATTCGGACGGGAAGGCCGATCGGGTTTGTTCAGCGCCGGGCGATTGCCACCACCGCCACCCTTGTTTTGACCTCCATGTGAACCGCCGGACGGCAAGCCGGCGCGGCTGCTGGGATGGCCGCCGGAAGGCCGCTTCGGAGCTTCGCGTTTCGGCGCCGGCTGCGACTTCTGCGGCGCCCGGTGCATGCCCCCGCCTCCGCCGCCGCTTTTGTGCGGCGCAGAAAATGAGTGCCCACCGCCGCC
>OUMF01000004.1_pt1 | contig 7709 bp, 2 predicted proteins | sample 1690971 | NCBI WGS metagenome assembly OUMF01 (sample SAMEA3914864, study PRJEB12502) | metagenome | biome: forest; material: soil | place: USA | collected 2012-03-12 | depth 0.3 m | reverse complement strand
GTTCCATTGGCGCCCGTTCCGTCCACCGTATGATAATGGACGACCACCGGGTAATCCTGCGGCGCCGAAAGCGTCACCGTGAACGTCGAATCAACCGTCTGCACGACCGGACCATTCGAGGAAATGCTCACCGTAGGCGGCGCCACATCGCCCGCCGGAGTAATGGTCCCGGTTCCGGGAGCGGAAACCAGGGCATCCGTCAGCAGCGTCACCGTACCGTTCAAGACCAGCGAGGCGTTCGACAACGCGACGGTGAAATTCTTCGCCCCGTAGGCCATCGTGCCATTGATCGGAATCGAAATGGTCTGCGACGTATCCCCTGGATTGAAGGTAAGCGTGGCCGTCTGGGCCGTATAATCCGCATTCGGACCCGCGGAAACCGCCGTGCCGTCGACCGTTTTGTACACGACCGTGACCTTCCCGCCGGCGGGCACCGGTTCGTGCAGCGACACGGTAAAGGTGGCGAAGCCATGCCCTCCCGTCACCGGGGTGACCGATACGTCGCCGATGCTCAGGGTCGGCAGGTGGGTGATGGTGGCCGTCGCCGTCGCCGCGCCGGTGATGTCGCCGTGCGCCGGGTCGGAAAGCTGCAGGCTGAAGCCGACGTTGTCATGGGTCGAATCCAGCAGGACATCTTTGATGGGCACGACGATGTCCGCGGTCAGCGCTCCCTGGGCAAACTGCAGCGTGCCCATGGTCTTGGTGTAGTCGGTCCCGGCCATCGCTGTGCCATCCACCGTCTTGTAATTGATCGAATCGGGATCGGTTCCCGTCCGCGTCACGGTGAAGGTGACCGTGCCGGCCGACTCGTTCACCAGCACCGAGGTGGCCTTGAAGGAAAAATGATCGGAGGGAAGGATCGTGCCCGAGGAAGCAAGGCCGGTCGTCGATAGATCCAGGGACGCCGGAGTCTGCAAGGAGGCGTTTGAAAGTTGCACCGAGAAATTCTCGGTCGCGCCGGCTTGCACGACATCGCGCGTTTGCACGTTGATCTGCGCCGACAAGGAGTGCGCCGGAATGGTGACGATGGCATCATTCACCCCCGTGAAGGCCGTCCCGGCCACCGCCGTGCCGTTCACCGTGTGATAGTGCACCTGCACCGGGAAATCCTGCGGCGTGGAAAGCGAGACGGTGAAAACCGACGCCCCGCCCCCTGGAACGGAGCCGTTCGAGGTCAAGGACAGCGTCGGCGCCGCCACATCGGCGGGAGCGATAATGGTCCCCGTGCCGACCCCGGCCTGATGGCTCGCCAGGCCCAGCAATTCGTTCAGCGGCGTCGACGTCATATTTGTCGTGTCGTCGAGCGTCGTCGACGTCAGATCGACGAAAAAGGTGCGCCCGGAGCCGTAGGCCTGCGTGCCATGCACATTCACGGAAATGATCCCGGTCGTCTCCCCGGCCGCAATCGTCAGCGTCTTATCCAGCGCAGCATCAAAATCCGGCGCTGGCGCCGCCGACGAGGCAATCCCGTCCGCCGTGTGGTAGTGCACGGTCACCGCCTCCCCCGCTGGAACGGGCTGATCCAGCGTCACGGTGAACATCACCGTGGAATCGCTGCCCGTGATCGTGGTCACCTTCGCGTCGGCAATGCTGATGGAGGTCGGCACGACGGCAGCCGGAGCAATGCGTGACTCGAGAGGTTCGATAAGGGGTCTTTTCATAGCAAAGCCGTGGGGCAAAAAGCGTTGAACATTACTGGCGGCAAAAGCACCGTCAAGAGAGCTAATAAATTATTTTTCGCCCAGGCAAGCGGCGAGCGCGCACTCGAACACGGCTTCGCCTGACGCACAACCACCAGTTGCGTGAATTCGCACGGGCAGCGCAGCAGAACGTCGCGCCCCTGCGCGCCGAAGGCCCCCCGGGAGGGGAAGCATCTTTCCGCCCACCTTAGCGAACTGCGCAGCAGCTCGATCAACTCACCACCTCCGTGCGCCGAAAGCCATCCTCGTCGCCCCCGATCCCCTCTCTCCAAAATTGCCCCCACTCCAGGGCCGGTTGAAAGCCGCGCCGCCGCGCGGCATCGTCGCGCCCTCGAAACCTCCGGAAAATGATAAGCGATGGCGGGCATGGAAGCGCGATTCGACGCCCAAGAGGCGCGCGACGTTCAACCCGCCGCGATTTTCACCGACCGTCTGCCCTCCAGCCACCCATGCGCAGTGCTCGGGAGCATTCACGCAGCGCCAGGTATCGTTCTCGTTCGTTCTCGTTCGTTCTCGTTCGTTCTCGTTCGTTCTCGTTCGTTCTCGTTCCCAAAGTTAGCGAAGCGCTTTGGGAACGCCGCCTTCTCCCGAAACTCTGTTTCCCCCAAAACCTCCACCGCCTCGCCTCGAACGCGGGGCTTTCATACCAACATTGCTCGGTAGTCGAAGCCTTGGTCCGTCATTTTCAAATACACATGGAAAGAATAATTATGAAAGGGCCAATTGCCGCGAACCGCACAATCACCCCCGCCAGGAAATGACCAGCGCAGAGCATACAAATAGCCCATTTCAAATAAATCGGCCGAGGTCTTTCGAACTCGTGGATGCTCGTCTTGAAAAAAGGGAACTCCGCCAATCTGGTGCGGCGCTCCTCCGCTTTCGTCGGCAAAATCATCCGCCACATCTTTTCCGATTTCTACCCGATACGCATCCAACTCTGATCTGAATTGAGACTCCTTCGCTCGCCTCGCAGGGCTGTGAAATACACATTGGACGACATCTCCAACAAGTGCCTTGTAAATATGATCAGTGATAAAGCAAGGATCATCCGGGTCATCGTAGTTAAATGAGCAGAAGATCGACATTTCTTGCGCCTTTCCATTTCCGATAGAGATGGGAAACGTGCCGAAATACTGAGTCCACTCTTTTGGGTGTTCTGGGGTGACGCCAACGGGCGGGGCGCCTCCAATCCGGAAACCGGCGGCGCTGTCTCCACTCGCGATGTGCATCGGCCAATATCTACGGGCGGTCAATGCCAAGTGAGTAAGCGAAATCGAGTCCATCGTGAGATACCTCTAGCATGAGTCATCAAGCCGCTTGTGTCAGCCTAAGGGACTGCCCCTTGATTTGCCGGTGCGCCGTGGCCGGATGGTCAGCCAGCCGGCCCCGAGAATGAGCAAGGCAGCCGTGGTCGGCTCGGGGACGGCGTAGGTGAGAACCAGGTCGTTGCCCATTTGGGTGATGGCAAAGTCGGCCGAATTGGGATCGTTGAGAAAGCCGGAGGCAACGATCGCAAAATCGGCAGGGTCGAACCCGGTGATGCTGTTGCCGGTGGCGAGGATCCAGTGGTAGGTCGCGCCGGATACGAAATCCGGCGCAAGGCCGGCGACATTGCCGGCGGTGAGCGATCGAATGTCGATCACGAAGGGCTTGTCGGGAGTGCTGTTGATCGAGAGAACGCCATTGGTCTTGAGCCAGTCATAAGTAATTCCCTTGGCGCCGGAGGCGTCGGACGCATCACTGAGCTGCCACTCGTAGCGGCCCCCTTGATCCCAATCCGCATTGCCGGTCGTAAACATGCCCGGTCCGTCGCCGGGCGCGATCACTCCGCTAATGGCGACCAGGCCGACCGTGCCGTGTCCTCCGAGCGTCGCGCCGCTTTGGATCGTGACGGCGGAAGAGCCGGAAAGTGATCCTTCCACGATGAGCTTGCCAGCGGCGACAACCGTCGCGCCCGTGTAGGAATGGGAATTGGCGAGGGTCATCGTGCCGCTGCCAGACTGGCGGACCGCGCCAACGCTGCTGATGACTCCACTGTAGGTGTAGCTATCAGAGCGGTTGAAAGTGAGAGCGCCATTGTTAACGACATCGCCCACGAGCGACCCAGTCGCTCCGCCGTTGCCCAGCTGAACCGTGCCGCCGGAAATGGTGAGATTGCCGGTAAAGGTATTGGCTCCCGAGAGTATCTGGGTTCCGGAGCCCTCCTTTTTATAACTCCCTTTCGCGGTGGAATTATCGGCCAGTTCTCCCGCGAATTCACCCGAGCCATCGTCCACGCCAAAGGTCAAAGCCTGTGTGTTATCAAATCCGGACTGGATCTTGCCGGCGCCAGTCAGGACGTTGACCCGGACATTGGCCTCCACGCCATTGAAAACGGCGCCGCTCTCGACATTGAGATTCGATTTGTTATTCACCCACACCTCGTTGGCGAACGACCCGCCCACGAACGTGCCAGCCTGCACGTCGATCTTGCTGCCCGAGGCCATGGAGAACTGCGCGGAGACGGAGGTCCAACGAGCGACGCCGGAGCCCGTTTTCACGAGCGTGCCGGCCCCGGTGAAAGTCACGGCAGAGCCAGTGGCGTCGTAGGCCCGGTCTCCGCTGGCCACGTTTAGCTCCAGCGACGCGCCGGCGGCGATATCGAAGCTGGGTGATTCGGTATTGCCGCTGAACTTCAGCGTGCCTGCGCTCGTGGCGATCGGCCCGGTATAGAGATTGTCGTTTGTCACCGTGAGGGTTCCCAAGCCCTGTTTCGTAAAAGAAGAACCGGAGGAGCCGGTGATGCTGCCGGAGAAGGTGAAGGGATTGCCGTTGGAATCCAGGGTGAGCGCATTGCCTCCCAGGGTGATCGCGTTGTTGATCGAGACTGCCTGCAAGGCTTGCATGGCCGCCGCGCCACCCAGCGTGATGCCGCCTGTGCCGAGGAAATTGGCCGTGACATTGTTCAGCCCCAGCGTTCCGGAATTCAACGTATAGTTGATCGCACGCGAGGAATTATTGCCGGACAACACGAGCGAACCCGCGCCGGATTTTGCAACACTCCCATTGTCGGCGAATTGGCCGGCGTACGTGAAAGTGTTGCCGTTGGAATCCAGCGTGAGCGCATTGCCTCCGAATGTGAGTCCGTTGTTAATCGACACCGCCTGCACGGCTTTCATCGCAGCGGCGCCGCCCAGCGTGATGCCGCCTGTGCCGAGGAAATTGGCCGTGACATTGTTCAGTCCCAGGGTCCCGGCATTCAATGTGTAGTTGATCGCTCGCGAGGCGTTGTTGCCGGAAAACACGAGCGAACCCGCGCCGACTTTCGTTAGACTCCCGTTGTCGGCGAACTGTCCAGCGTACGTGAAAGTGTTGCCGTTGGAATCGAGCGTGAGCGCATTGCCTCCAAACGTGATCCCGTTGTTGATCGAGGCCGCTTGCAAGGCTTGCATCGCAACGGCGCCGCCCAGCGTGATGCCGCCTGTGCCGAGGAAATTGGCCGTGGCATTGTTCAGCCCCAGCGTCCCGGCATTCAAAGTGTAGTTGATCGCCCGCGACGAGTTATTGCCGGACAATACCAGCGAACCCGCGCCGGACTTCGCGAGACCCCCAATGGTGCCAAACTGGCCGGAGTAAGTGAAGGTGTTGCCGTTGGAATCCAGCGTGAGAGAAGTGCCCCCGAGATAGATTGTGTTGTTGATCGAGACCGTTTGCAAGGCTTGGATCGTAGGGTAGCCAAGGCCGCCAAGTAAGATGCTGCCGGTGCCAAGGAAATTCGCGTTGGCATTATTCAATCCCAGCGTTCCGGAATTGAGCGTGTAGTCGATCGCGCGCGTGGAGTTATTGGCGGTCAATACGAGTGAACCCGCGCCGGATTTCGTGATGCCCCCACCGGATACGAACTGGCCACCGTACGTGATGGTGTTGCCGTTGGAATCCAGCGTAAGCGAAATGCCTCCGGGCATAATCGGGTTGTTGATCGAAACCGATTGCAAGGCTTGCATCGTAGCGATGCCGCCCACCGAGATGGCGCCCGAGCCGAGGAAATTGGCCGTGGCATTATTCATCCCCAGCGTCCCGGAATTGAGAGTGTAGGAAATCGAGCGAGAGGCGTTATTGCCGGACAATACAAGTGAACCCGCGCCAGATTTCGTGAGGCCCCCGCTGCCTGCGAACTGGCCGGCGTACGTGACGGTGTGGCCGTTGGTATCCAGCGTGAGCGAATTGCCTCCGAGCGTGATCGCGTTATTGATCGAGACCGATTGCAAGGCTTGCATGGCAGCTGCGCCGCTCAGCGTGATGCCGCCTGAGCCGAGAAAATTGGTCGTGGCATTGTTCAGCCCCAGCGTTCCGGAATTAAGGGTATAGTTGATCGTGCGCGTGGAATTATCGCCGGACAAAACGAGCGAACCCGCGCCGGATTTCGTAAGACTCCCATTGTCGGCGAATTGACCGGAATACGTGAAAGTGTTCCCATTCGAATCGAAGACTGCGGTATGGCCTCCGAGGGTGATGCCGTTGCCGAGGGAGACGCCGGCGAGGGCCTGAAGTGTCGCGTTGCCGGTAAAGGAAAGCCCTCCCGTGCCCAGCGCGGCGTTGTTTCCGAGACCCACCGCGCCACCGCCGATTCCCGTGCCGCCGGAGTAGGTGTTGGCGCCAGTCAGGGAGAGTTTCCCGGAGCCAGTCTTGATGAGCTTGCCGCCGCCCGTGGTATCTTGAATTACGCCGGCATAAGCCGCGGGACTCGTATTATCGCTGCCAACGGTGAGATTTGCGCCCTTCAAATCGACCGTGCCGCTGGAGACGCCGGTCAGCGAGCCGACCGCGGCATTGAATCCATTGAGATCCATCGCGCCGTTCAAGGTCAGAGCGCCCGTGCCAACGGCCTGAGCCGCTCCGAGCTTGAGCGTGCTGGAGGCGGCGATATTGGTGGCTCCGGTGAGTGTATTGGCGCCGGAAAGCGTGAGGACCCCGCTCCCGGTTGCGAGGAGAGTGCCGCTGCCGGAAAGATTGCCGGCCAGGGTGAAGGCAAATCCATTATTATCGATGGTCACGCCCGTCGTGGCGCCGGTCAGGGTCATGTTATTCGAGATCGACATCGCGCTCGCGGCCTTGAGTGTGGTCCCGTCGGCCGCGGCGACCATTCCGCCGCCCAGCGCATGACTGTTTCCCAGCGCCAAGGCGCCGGCGGAGAGCGTCGTGCCGCCGGAGTAGGTATTGTTGCCAGACAGCGTCAGGGTTCCCGCGCCGGTCTTGAGGAAACCGGCGCCCGCGCCAGGTCCGGTCGCGGCGGAGGCCGGCGAATCGTCGCCGATCGTCCCGGTGATCGTGCTGTTGGTGGAAATGTTGAAGGTGGTCGTCGCTCCGGTGGTCAGAAACATCGAGGAGCCGACCGCCGATCCGATATTCGCTCCCACACCGGCCAATACGGCGTTGCCGCTATCGCTCAGGCTGCCAAGCACGGTCAGAGTCCCGCCAGCCATCACAAATACGGCTCCGCCCGCCGCGCCACCGCCGCCGCCTTGAGTCGTTCCCCCTGCTCCGCCGAGGAAGCCTCCCGTCCCGCCACCCGCGCTGCCGGCGCCGCCGCCGCCGCCGCCGCCGAAGCCCCCTGCGCCTCCTACGTAGCCAGCGCCGCCGCCGCCGCCAAAGCCGCCGGCGCCACCGGTCTGAAGCCTGGCGGACCCTACGCCCCCACCGCCTCCGAACATCCCGCCATTGCCCGGAGTGTAGGGAGTATTGCTGGAATTGCCGGCGCCACCACCGCCGCCGTACTTCCCACCATCGCCGCCACTCCCGGAGCTGGTGCTGAGTCCGCCGGCTCCTCCCCCGCCGCCGCCAAACAAAGTTCCGTCGCCCGCGTCTACCGTAGTTCCGCCTTTTCCACCCGCCGTTCCCGTGAGGCCATTCCCGCCTATTCCGCCGCTCGAGCCAGCGCCGGCCGTCCCCGCAGAGTAGCCGCCGCCACCGCCCCCTGCCTTGATGGTGGCTCCCGTGCTTGATCCATTGCCGCCGGCGCCAATGACGCCG
>OUMF01000014.1_pt1 | contig 12185 bp, 5 predicted proteins | sample 1690971 | NCBI WGS metagenome assembly OUMF01 (sample SAMEA3914864, study PRJEB12502) | metagenome | biome: forest; material: soil | place: USA | collected 2012-03-12 | depth 0.3 m | reverse complement strand
GTTTTGGCCGCAGCGACGAATTCCTCGTCAATGTCTGGAAAGCCGAGCAAGGGGTGCCGCCCGGCTTCGTCACCGGCTTTGCCCAGAGCGCGGATGGATTTCTTTGGATGGCGAGCGAAGAGGGCCTGGCCCGCTTTGACGGGGTGAAATTTGTCTCCGCTACCGAGGAGCGCTTTGTCGATGTCGGGGCGAAACCCACCGCGGATACACCCGGCGAGCGCGATCTGCGCGGGCCGCTTCGCCTCTTTCAAGCTGCCGGCGGGTCGATTTTTCTTTCCACCGGGGTCGGTGATCTCTGGCGCTGGAATGGGAAAGAATTCGAAAACTGGTTGGCCGGCGGCTCGGAGCCCGCGCCCTTTGCGGCGCTTTTCGAGTTGAGCGATGGCCGTCTGCAAGCCATAACCTTGGATGGCCGCATCTTTCGCGCGACCCGGCGCCAGCCGCCTGTCGTGACCGACGCTCGCGCCAGTGGAATGCCGATCGGCGGCTCGATCCAGAGCGACTCGTCCGGCGGAATTACCTACCTCACCGCCGCCGGGAATCTCGTGCAGGTCGACGCCTCCGGCGAATTGCACGTCAGCGGCGAAAATGAACCCGCGCTCCAGCGGGCGAAATGCCTGGCTGTGGATGCAGCCGGCCAAACCTGGATCGGCGGCGCCACCGGGCTTTATCGCGGCGGCGGCGGCCATTTTGTTAAGTTGCCCGTCCCGGAAAATGCCCTGCCCGTCAAGGCGATCCTGCCTGCCCCGGATGGCAGTTGCTGGGTGGGCGCCGGGAATTTTTTCTGGCGCTATTACGATGAGAAATGGAGCGGCGCCATCTGCAAGTGTCCCTTCCTGCTTCCGCCCTATGCGGGCCTGGTCGATCGCTCCAGCCGCCTTTGGCTGGCCCCGGCTGGGCAGGGCGTGTGGTGCGCCGAGCCGGACGGACACTGCTCGCGCCTCGACCGCGATGATGGCATCGAGGCCGATGCGACCGCGCTTTTCAGTGACCGGGAAGGCAATCTTTGGGCCGCCCCCTATCGTTCTGGAGTGGCCTGCGTGCGTCCGCGGCGCTTCGTCGTGACGGAGACACTAGCGGATGGCCAGGTGGCGCCGGTGTGGACGATCTGCCAGGCAGCCGATGGCGCGATCTGGCTTGGACCGGAATTCGCAGGAGCTTCGCGGCTCCCTCCTGGGTTGGCGCATGCCGGAGCCAATAGTCTTGCCAATGCCGATGACGCGACGGCTCGCGGAAAAGCGGCAAGCTATCGAGTGTGGAAAGATACCTTTACCGGTTGGCCCCAGGTCCTCAGCGCCGATCGGGCTGGAGACGTCTGCGCCGTCGCGCCCCGGCAGGGGGTATTTCGCTTTGCCAACGAGGAATTTGCCAAAGTCCTGCCCTGGCCTGCGGAGGCGGGCTATTGTTCCGCCCTTTGGCAGGATCGCAAGGAACGCTGGTGGCTGGGCTCGAATCTCGGGCTGCAGAGCTGGCAGGATGACGGTTGGAAAAACTGGGGCGCGGCGGAGGGCCTGCCGCAACCCGCCACCCATGCCATCACTGAGGACGCCGAAGGCCGGCTCTGGATCGGAACCTATGGCGGCGGGCTGGCGCGGCTCGACGGCGATCACTTCACGGTCTTCAAAGGGCCCGGCCAACTTCCCAGTGACTCGATCTATATGTTATATCCGGGCGCCGATGGCTCGCTCTGGATTGGCACGGATGGCGGGCTCGGGCGCTGGCGGGCCGGGCGTTTTTCCCGCTGTCTCGTCGCCGACGGCTTGCCGGAACGGCACATCGTCCAGATCGCCGAGGATGGCCTCGGATATCTCTGGCTCGGCACGCGTGATGGGCTCTGTCGCGTATCGATTGCCTCCCTGGACGCGCTGGATCGCGGGACAAAGTCAAAAATCGAGTGTCTGGTCTTTGACGCGACCGATGGGATACCTAGCCGCACCTTTCAAGACCGGACTTCATCATCCTGTCTGCGCGCGACGGATGGCCGGCTGTGGTTCCTCACCGCGGCTGGCGTCATCTCGTGGGACCCGCGCAAGATCGTGGCGAACCCGATCGCTCCGTCGGCCGTTCTGGAGCGGGTGACGGTCGACGGCCATCCGCGCGTCCGGTCGGCTGCGGCCAAGCCAGATGTATTGCATCGCGCGGAGATTCTGCCGCCATCCTCCCTGCAACTCGATCCCGGCCCCCACGTGCTCGAGCTGGCGTACACAGCAGCCAGCCTGGCCGCGGGAGAAGATGCGAGATTTGCTTACCGTCTGGAGGGTTTGGATCGCGACTGGGTGGATGCCGGCTCCTGCAGATCGGCCATCTATAGCTTTCTCCCGCCGGGACACTACCGATTTCTGGTTCGGGCGGCCAATCACGATGGCCTTTGGAATCCCAAGGCCACGATGCTGGAAATCACCGTCGCGCCGCATCTTTGGGAGACGCGCATCTTTCAAGTAGCCTGCGCGCTGGCCCTGGCGGCTGCAGCCGGAGGCGGGGCGCTGCTGCTCACGCAACACCAACATCGGCGCCGTCTCGCGCAACTCGAGCTGAAACAAGCTCGAGAAAGTGAACGGACGCGGATCGCGCGCGATCTCCATGACGACCTCGGCGCTTCTCTGGCGGAAATCCATCTTCTGGCCACTTCCGGCCAGGGGCAGCCTTACTCTCCGGCCAAGGCGGAAGGCCGCTTCCAGTTGCTCGCCGGGAAGACGCAAACCATGGTCGAAACACTCGACGCCATTGTCTGGGCCGTCGATCCGAGGAAAGATACCGCGCAGGGTCTGGTCACATACCTCCGAAGTTATGTGGAGGATTATTTCATCCCTCTGGATGTGCTGCTCCATATCGAGACGCCGGCCGAGTTGCCCGATGTCGTGTTATCCGCGGAAGCCCGGCATCACGTGTTTCTCGCGACGAAGGAGGCCGTGCACAACGTGTGCGCCCATTCGGGCGCGCGCCGGGTGAATTTCCGCATCGCCATTCGGCAGAGCCGGTTGATCATCACCCTGGAGGACGATGGGCGCGGCTTTGACCCGACCCACATCGATCTCGCTAAGGGCAACGGGCTCCATAACATGAAAGCCCGGCTCCAGGCCATCCATGGCCAGGCGGAAATCAGCTCCAGCCCCGGCGCCGGTGTCACCGTAACTATCATTTGCCCCCTCCCTCTGGACAAGCGCGAGCTTGGCCTGCCCCACCTATGATCAATGTTGCCCTGGTCGAAGATAACGCGCCTTTCCGCGCGACGCTGCGGGAAATCATCAATGAAACCGCCGGCTTCCATTGCCTTTGCGAATGCGCCAGCTCGAAACAGGCCCTCATCGAACTGCCTCAATACCGGCCGCAAATCGTGCTCATGGACATCCATCTGCCCGGCGAATCGGGCATCGTCTGCACGGCGCGGCTCAAGGAGAAATTGCCGGAATTGCCGATCATCATGCTCACGGCCTACAAGGATCACGACCTCATCTTCCAGGCGCTCAAGGCTGGCGCCTCCGGCTATCTCCTCAAGCGCGCCTCAGCCCAGGAAATCATTCGCGCGATCGAGGATGTTCAAACCGGCGGGGCCCCCATGACCGGCGAAATCGCCCGCCTCGTGGTCCGATCATTTCACGCTCCATCCGCCATCCGCGAAACCCACCCGGCGGCCACGCTCTCCGCCCGCGAGCGGGAAATTCTCGCGCTGCTCAGCGAAGGCTGCGCTAACAAACAAATCGCCCAGAAGCTCGGTATCAGCGCCGAGACCGTTCGAACCCATCTCGGCCATATCTACGAAAAGCTACACGTCCGCTGTCGCACGGAAGCGGCGGCGCTCTATTTCAAACATGCCGTGGGATAGCGTCCATGCTAGTTAATTTTGGGGTGGCTTGAGTCGACGCCCATTCGATGTGGCGCCCGATCGTCGGGCTTCAACGTGTAGGCGCCACTTGCAAGCGACGGACGATGGTGGAAGCTAGCACGAGGCGCCCGCCGCGCCACGATGAACCAAGAACCACCGTGTAACTCTGCATCCGCTGCCCTTCAGAGCCATCAGGATCTGCTGGCTTTGGTCTATGACGAGCTGCGCAGACTCGCCGTCATGCGAATGGCGGGTCAATCCCCCGGGCACACCCTCCAGCCCACCGCGCTGGTCCACGAGGCTTGGTTGCGCCTCACAAAATCGGATGCGGCTCGGTGGAGCAGCCGCGAGCATTTTTTCCGCGCAGCGGCGATCGCCATGCGCCAGATCCTGGTCGATCATGCCCGCTCCAAGGCCCGGCGCAATTCCCGCCTGGATAATTACCAGGACGTGGTTTTCGAGGTGAAGCCGGCGCTTTCTCCGGATCCCAATACGGACATTTTGATCATCCATGAGTGCCTCGAGGCGCTGGAGAAATCCCATCCGGACTGTGTGCGGGTCGTCCAGCTGAAGTTTTTCGCCGGCCTGGGCAATAAGGAAACCGCCGAGGTGCTGGGGATCAGCCTGCGCTCGGTGGAACGACTATGGGCCTTTGCCCGCCCGAAGCTCTTTGAGATGGTGCGCAAACGGCGCGATTCCGAGACCTCATGAGCCTGGATCCGGGGATCGAAGTTGCGGTCTTTGATGCGGCGAGCAGGATCGATGAGCCCGCCGAACGCAGAGCTTTTATCGAATGGGCCTTTCGCGATGACCCGGAGGAAGCCCGACGGATGCTTGCCATCCTGGACTCGGAAAATGCGGCTGAAAACTGGTTTGACCAGACGGAGGAATCGCTCACGGGACTGGTCAAGGAAATCGTCGGCACAGGCCGCCAAGGGCTGTCGGAACGCCTGCTGGAATCGGCGGAGCAGGACGACCTCGCGCAATCCGTGGCTCCGCGCTACACCATCCTCCGGTCGCTGGGCGGAGGCAGTGGCGGCCAGGTCTACCTGGCGGAGCAGCTGCAGCCGGTCCAACGTAAGGTGGCAATCAAGCTTCTTCGCTCCGGCTTGGAAAATGCCGCCTTTTTCGCCGCCTTCGAACGGGAGCAACAGATCCTGGCGGCCATGAATCACCCGAGTATCGCCGCCATCCTGGACGCGGGCGCGACGCTTTCCAAACGGCCGTACCTCGTCATGGAGTACGTCGAAGGCGTGCGGATCACGGAGTACTGCAATGCGCGGCGCCTCACGATCGCGCAGCGGCTCGATTTGTTTCTGGAGGTTTGTTCCGCGATCCAACATGCGCACCAAAAAGGCATCATCCACCGGGACATCAAGCCGGCCCACATCCTGGTCACCGAGGTCGATTCCCGGTCCCTGGCTAAGGTCATCGACTTCGGCATCGCGAGCGTCGGAGATCCGTCGGAAAATTCTCCGCGATCTGCCGGCACGCCGAGTTATATGAGCCCGGAGCAGGCCGCCGGGAGATATGACGCCGATACGCGAGCCGATGTCTTCAGCCTGGGGGTGGTCCTTTACGAACTCCTGGCCGGCCCGACGCCGTGGAGCCCTGGTCCGCTGGTTCAGCCTGGACCTCTGGTCTCGGAACGACTGGCCCTTCTGCCGGCGCCGCGTCTTGCGGCGCTCGCCGAGCTCCGGCAGCTTGCGCCGCGCGATCTGCTCGCCCGGCTCCGGGGCGATCTCGACGCCATCATTATGACGGCGATCGCTTTGCATCGTCGACAGCGCTACGACTCCGTCCAGAGCCTCGCGTCGGATATCGGGCAGCACCTGGGTAACTTTCCCGTGGGGGCGCGCCCGGCGTCTTTCCGCTATGTCGCGCGCTGTTTTCTCATTCGCAATCGGCTCGCTTGTCTGGCCGTCGCCGCGGTGCTGTTCGCCATGGCGCTGGGGACCGTTATTTCCGTGAAATTCTTTTTCCGGGCGCGCGCCGCGCTGAAAGATTCGGAGATCGCGCGGGCGAAGACGACCGCTTTGCTTGACCAAGCCTCCGCTCGCGAAAACATTACCCGGGCTGCGATTCTTCTCGAGCAGGATCAATTCGAGGCGGCGGATGCCTTGCTGCAACAAACCCCGGTTTCCAAGATCGTGCCCTCCACGGACGCGGCTTATGTTTTCCGTCTCCTCGGCGAACGCAATGCGCTGCTCGGTCGCTGGAAGGAAGCTTCGGAATGTTATGGCAGCCTCATGACGACGAACCGGCTCGTCCCGGCGGAGCGAGTCGTGAAGGGGCAGGACTGGCTGTGCGGCGCCCCCGTCATGGTGGAGGCGGGTGATTTCGCCAGGTACCATGCCGCGAGGGCAGACATGATTGCGCGATTTCCCAAAACAAATGACCCGGCCGCCGCCGAGCACATGGTGAAGTCCTGCCTGCTGACCCCGGCCCCGCCGGAGATCCTCGATGTGCTCAGGCCCATGACGGATCGTTTCCGCATCAAGAACTGGCCCACCCCCGAGCATCCCAGCGGCTCGATGACCGAGTGGTATGCCATGGGCATGGTCTTGTTCGATTTTCGCGACGGGCGTATGCAGAGCGCGCAGGATGGCGCAGACCACGCCTTGGCCTTTGTCAAGATGCCGCCCTGCCGGGCCGGCATCCTGGCCCTTCGCGCGCTGACTTCGCACGCCTTGGGAGGCAACGATACCGCCCGCCGCGATCTGGTCGAAGCCGGGGCCATGATCGATAAGGCGACCGCGCGCGTGATCGTCGAAGACCGAAGGGCCTACGACATGAGCCAGGGCTCGTGGGCGGCATGGGCGATCGCGCGCATCCTTCGTCGCGAGGCGACTTCGGCGCTCGGTCGTTAGTTGTTTTTCAGGAAAGCGGAAAAATATTTGGCGGGTTCGAGCGGCGGGCGTCGTTTCTTTGGATGTGCCGGGGTTTTGCCAAGCCCTCCGCAACTCCTCTCCTGCGCCTCCACTCCTCGACTCCGATTTTAATGAACACCACCCGGCTTGTCCTCACGGCATCCGTCGTCGCTGCTGTTACCACGCTCTCCGCCTCGGCCGCCACCGTCGTCGGCAATTGGTACACGACCAACGGAACGCCCACCATCGACAACACAAATCCGGCGTCGCCCGTGATGACCAACGCCAAGAACACCGCGATCGCCGGTAATTTTACCGGCGGCACGCTGTCCTTGGCGGGCGACCAAATTGTGCTGACCGGCGGAGTTTCATTCTCCAATGCGCCATCTTCCACCACCTATACTGCGCAGGCGTTTCGGTTTGGCCTTTTTGACGTGGGCAGCGCGTCTGGCAATACGGGTTGGCTTGGCTACTGGCTGGGAAGTTCGACGACGAACAGCACGGGCACTTTGGACAAAAAGTCTACCGGCAATACGACCGTTGCGGTCTCAGGCACAGGTACGGGAGCCACTGCGCTCGCCAGCCCGACAGCCGGGGCGAGCGTGGAGTTTGATAACACACTCCTTCACTTTCAGCCTGGATTACACTCGGTTAAGCGCTGGCTCCCTGGACATCGCCTATGCCTTCACGGATTCCGCAGGCTATACGCTTTCCGGCGATTTCGTCGACACCACGCCCCAGACCTATACTTTCAATCGCGTGAGCTTCCTGGTCGGTAACAATATGCCGACCGGGGTCGGCGCCAGCCTGTCTAACGTCGATGTCACATACACCCCGGCCCCGGAGCCGTCGGCCGCTGTATTGGGCGGCGTCGGCATGCTGGCGCTGCTCGGCCGCCGTCGTCGCGCCTAGTCGTCTATCGCCTTTTATTCCCCCATAACCAACTAACTTGCCAAGTGCTTCCGGCGCATCGCCTGGAGGCGCTTGGCTGCCGCTTGCCTCCATGAATATGCGTCCCCCCATCGACTCCACCCCTGAAAAGACTGCCTCCAGTGCCCGTCCAGCCGTGCGTTTCTCTCGCTTGCTCCTGCGCGGCGCAGCCGGCCTTATCGGAGCGTTTTTCGTGTCGGCGGCGCTGGTTCACGCCGATACCTCGTTCAATCCGGTCGCGGATAGCTACATCCGCAATAGCACGTTGACCACAAACTACGGGACCCAATCGACCATCGTGTGTAACAACGCGAATGGCATCCGGGTGATGTATCTCAAGTTCGACTTGAGCAGCATCACCGCCCCGATCACCAGGCTGCAATTCAACATCACCGCGACGACGGGCAATGCCGGAAACATCTTCAATGTCTACGGCTTGACCAGCGGGGAAAGCTGGACCGAGACCGGCATCACCTGGAGCAATGCTCCCGGAATTGTTCAGACCAATACGAATTCCGGAGACGTCCTTGCGAATACCTTGAAAGCCTCGGATCTGAGCGGCAGTGGCACAGTGCTCGCCAGCTTCGCCTCTGCGGTTTCGGGCACGGTCAATGTCTTCGATGTGACCTCCGGGCCGGTGTTGAATTTTGTGAATGCCGATTCCGACAAGGTGGTCACGTTCGTGATTGCCGAAGCAGATCCCTCTGATCAGGCCGGCGATATTTTCGATTCGCGCGAAGCGTCTTCCGGCAAACCGACGCTGACCGTTTCGACCGATCCCCAGACTGCGCCGACGGCCCCTTCCATCATTCAGGTCGTGCTCCAGGGCGGCCAATCCAATTCCGACGGACGCGCGGCGGGCAGCGGTCTGCCGGCAGCGCTGCAGGCGCCGCAGCCCGACATCCTCTTTTACTACTACACCTACGGCGCCGCGGCGAATGGCGACGGCACCCTCGGCACTCTCACGACCCTGCGTCCGGGCGCGACCCAGATGCCGTCAGGCGGGTTCGGTCCGGAAGTCCAGCTGGGCCATGATCTCGCCCCGTTTGTCGACGGTCATTCGAATAACAAATTGGCGATCATCAAGTACGCGAAAGGCGGCTCGAATCTCTTCTCGGACTGGAAGCCAGGCGGCGACGGCACGACGACCAATGACGGCGTCTATTACAATACCTTTCAGACCGTGATGAAAAATGGCCTCGCCAAGCTGCAGGCCACCTATCCGACCTCCACCATCCGGATCGTCGGCATGATCTGGGTGCAGGGCGAGAGCGACATCGACGCCGGCGATGCCAGCTCGAATGCCTACGGGAGCAATCTCACGCAGTTCATCAGCGACGTTCGCGATACCTTTGGCACATCGATCCCGTTCTTCTTCAGCCGGCTTTCCTCCAGCCAGACCTTCTACTCGCTCCCGAGCGACTCGACCTATGCCGACTACCTGGTGCTCCGCCAGCAACAGGCGCTGGCCGGATCCACCATTCCTCGGGCCTACATGATCGATACGGATTCGACGGCCTTCACCATGAATAGCGACGGCCTGCACTTCAATGCGGCCGGTCAGCAGGCCATGGGCAGCGCCTTTGCCACCAAGATCAGCCAGGTCCTCGGAGCCAACTCCTACGAGACGGAAAATCTTACGGTGGCAAACTTTTTGTCGGCGGCCGGCGGAAGAGCCTATGTTCTGCCAACGGATTCCAATCTGAGCAATAGCGATGGCACAGCGCTGGAATCCGCAAATGCCGGCGACTACGTTACCTACACGATCCCCAGCGTCGCCGCGGGGACGTATAACGTGCGGGTCGGGATCAAAAAGAATACGTCCCGTGGAATTTTCCAATTGCAGGCCAGTCCGGCCAATGATCTCGCCTCGGCTGTCAACGTGGGCTCGAATGTCGATGAATACGGCTCCGCGGCGTACACCGAAGTGGATCTCGGCTCTTGGACGGCGACGACGGCGGGTGACAAATGGTTCCGCTTCAATGTCGTCGGCAAGAACGGCGCCAGCACCGGCACGTCCTACAATTACGCAATCACTTTCGATTACATCACGCTGACGCCGGATGCCACGCCGGCGCCTGCGTTGCTGGCCCCGGCCAGCGGACTTTTGACGAGCAGCCCTCTTTCGGTTTCCTACACGCTGCCCGTCACAGCCTCTGCCAATTCGCTCACGCTGACCTTCACGGGCGCGACGACGAAAACTCTGACCTTGGCCAGCTCGCAGGCGGCCGCAGGCCCGCATGCGTTTTCATTCGATCCGAGAAATCCGCTGCTCGGCTCGCAAGTCGCGGCTGGCAGCGCCATCCCGGACGGGACTTATTCCGTCACCCTCGGGCTTCAAGATCCCTTCGGCCATACTCTCGGGACCTCCAGTGTGAGCGGAGTCGTGATCGATACCACGCCCCCGGTTCTGACTTCCGTCAGCCTCGGCAGTAACAATGCCAATCCAGCGCGGGCGCGGGCAGGGGATACTGTAACGTTGAATTTCACGGTGGCTGAGTCCACCCCGACGCCGACCGTGTCACTGCTCGGGGCTCCCGCCACCGTGACCAACGTGAGCGGCAACCAGTGGACGGCGTCGGCAACCGTTGGCTCCGGCGCAATTGATGGCCCTGTGACCTTCTCCCTCTCGACTCACGACGCTGCGGGCAATGCCGCCACGGCGACCGCGACGACCGATGCCAGCAGCGTGATCGTCGATAACACACCGCCCTCGTTTGTCTCCGTCTCCGGCAATTTGACGGCTGTTGCTCCTGATGCCAACGGTGTTGCCGTCACCTACACGGCGGCTACGGCGAACGATAACTTCACGTCCTCGCCAGCCATCAGCTATAACAAAGCCAGCGGGACGGTCTTTCCGCTCGGGACGACGACCGTCACGGCGACCGCCGTTGACGAAGCCGGAAATTCCGCCAGCGCGAGCTTCACGGTCACCGTGCTGACCGGCGTCCAAAACTGGCGGCAGCAATACTTTGGCACGACGAGCAATACCGGCTCCGCCGCGGACGACGCCGATCCCTACCAGACCGGCGTGGAGAATCTCATGGCCTTTGCTTTGTTTGGTCCGAATCAGGACCCAGCCTTGATTAATGCCGGCCAGCTGCCTATTCTCCAGACGTCCGGAGGCAGCTATTACTTCAGCTTCACTACTCCGGATGGAGTCGGCAATGTGACCTTCGGCGCCCAGTGGAGTTCCTCGCTGGACGAGGGCTCCTGGCAATCGATTCCAGATACGGGCTCAGGGAATGTGCACACCTTCGTTGCGCCCACGACCGACACGGGTGAAACCTTCATGCGGCTGATCGTCACGACACCGTAGGGACGCGGGCTCCCACGAGAAGAGTTGCGGAATGCCGCCAGGTTTTGGAGTGCGGGAGCTTGCTCCCGCTTTGTCCGCGTCAAATTCACGCAAAGCAAAGGATTCTCCAGTTCGGGTGAATTGCAACTTCCCGTCGCGGACGTGACCGATGGGTTCGACGGCAAACCTATTTTGATGGCAGGTGTCGTTTCGACTGGCTGAACGCCTCACGGGAAAGTTTCGCGGACAAAGCGGGAGCAAACTCCAGCACTTGAATACCTGGCGGTGTTACATTTCCTAACGTCACTATCGATAAGTCAGCGCTTCCGCACTGGGCGTGACCTTTACATCCGCAAGATAGGCATAGTCGGCGTCAGCCGGGGAATTGTCGCCATTGACGAGCGCATCGACCGCCAGGACATGGACCATCTTGTTCACGATGTCGGTCGGCGGTGTCTCTGGCCAACCGAACACGCCAGAGAGAGAATAGCGCCGCTTGATGTCCGGGCAATCCATCCCGGCTTCGACTTTCCAGTGTCGAAGCGGACGGCGATCATCTGCCGGGGGCAGGGGAATGGGCGGCAGTTCGTGCAGAATGCGGCAAATCATGCGGGTCGATTCGGCGTCGGGTCTCTTGATATAGGCAAACGACTTCTCCGCTTCGGACTTGAAGCACCGATTGAAATCTTCGGCGGTGGGCGGCTCCGCACAGGAAAAGAACCCCTTCACGTAGACCTTGAGCGTCGGGTCTTTCGACTCATAGTCGCCTGTAGCGAAGTATCGCGCGGGGACGGGCGCGGTCGCCGACGCCCGCTCGCTGACGGCCTGCTGTGGGATCGACTCGGGAGCTGCGGGTGAAGGCTGAACAGGACCGGTCTTGGGAGTTCCTCCGGCATCCTCAAGCGCAGCCATGACCTTCGCCAAATTCCTGGGCGTGAAGGGATAAGCCCATAACGCAAGTTGGGAGCCGTCCTTCAATTTCTCCAGTGCAACGATGGAACGGCGGTGGGATTTCCGATAGACTGGAAATGCCGCCTCATCGAGCCCACGTCCGGGCGGCAGGAGGAAACCCTGGAGATAATTGCGCGTCGCCACCATGGCTCCGTTTCCGACAGAGATCATCGGCCCTTCCGTGGAACCGAAAAGCAGCAGCACGTCCTCGCGCTGCCGCGGGGCGGACCCACGGCGGGCACGGAGGTACGGCCGGGTCCCCTGGAGAGCGGCGGGAAGTTCTGCCTGCTGGCCAAAACCAAGACTCTCCATC
>OUMF01000016.1_pt1 | contig 13309 bp, 6 predicted proteins | sample 1690971 | NCBI WGS metagenome assembly OUMF01 (sample SAMEA3914864, study PRJEB12502) | metagenome | biome: forest; material: soil | place: USA | collected 2012-03-12 | depth 0.3 m | reverse complement strand
GGCCGGCGGTGGAGTTGCGGCTGCGAGTTGGGTCAGCACGGCGCGTTCTGCCTGGCGTTCGCGGGCGTAGCTTGCTTCGATAATCTGTCGCAACTGCAGCGAGCGCTGTTTCCATTGCACCTGCTGGGCGGAGGTCATGAAAGCATCGGTTTTGGCGGCGGTCTTTTTACGGTCCTTGTTCTCCCGTTTTTCGCGCTGCTGTTCGAGCCAATCGTGCCAGTCATTGACATTTACTTTACGGGTGGCTCCCAGGTCCGAGCCGCCGTGGACCGACATCGAACCAGAGAGCATGGCCACGGCGTTTTCTCTTTCCTGCATGGCGCCGGCGATTTGCTCACAGACGTTCATGGCCGCCTGGTACATGGGCTTTGCCATGGGCGTCGCTTGCGCCATCTGATCGGCAAAGGCCTCGTGCATATCGATGATCGTCTGGGCGTTCCCAAAGCCGGGCCCGCCGAAGGGGGCGGTGATGGTATTGAGATTGGCCGACAAGAAGGGAGAAAGCCGCTCCGAAGGGAACGGCATGGCAGGCGCGGCGTGAGCGCCAGTAACCAAGACAGCGGCCGCTGTGAAGGAGGCGACAAGGGCGGTGAGCGTTTTCATGGGTGGTGACCGGTGCAATCATAAGCCGCGTTTGAGGGCGGGCAAGTCGGAGATTTTGGGTAGCCAACCGGGATCTTTTCTTACGCCAACACCTGCGTGAGGATTGCCTTTCGCCCGGCCGCAATGCCTTTAAACGAATGCAGAGAGAATCGTTGATGTGGGTCTCCGTAAGATAACCCTTACACCGTGTTGAAGCTCGGTCACAGTCCGGTTCACTCGAACCCCGAACTCATGGGTGGCGCTCTCGTTTTTCGCGGCTCCCGGGTCCCTGCGCAATCGCTCCTCGACTATTTGGACGACGGCTTTTCTCTCGACGAATTTCTCGATATGTTTCCCTCTGTGCAGCGGGGTGATGCCGAGGACTTTCTACGTTTGGCGCGTGATTTCGAGGCATGAGGATCATTTTGGACGCGGAGGTTTGGCCGATTGTCGCCTGGCGCCATAAATCCCGCCCTGCGCTGTCTGTCCAACAATTCAGGGTGTAAGACCGCAAGGTTTTGGAGTGCGTGCGGTTCTGCGCCGCTTTCGGAATGGGCGTTCGAGTCAGGTGCAAATTGGACGAGTTCTGCACGCTTACGATTTGATTCAGCACTCGGCAGGAAAGCAACTACGCGGAACGAGCCTTTCGGCGTTTTACCCAGGTGTAGTAAGTCTCGGTGGACCTTTACTACACGGTGCTTTCTCCCCTCGGCGTGAAGGCGAAGTCTCGTTGAGTGGGAGTTCGGCTGGCTTGAATTTTCTCAACCGGCCCTCTCCGAAAGCGGCGCAGAACCGCGCGCACTTCAAAACCTCGCGGCATTTGCACGCGGACTTGCCATTCTTGGCGAGATTGCTTGGTGCATTGTGAGGCGAAAATTGGCCAAACTCCAGCTCCAGGCATGAGGATCGTGCCTAGCCCGCTCGAAGATAGGAACGCGCCCCGCTCAGTTTTCGAACGTCGGATCGATGTGCGGTCCGTTGGCATCCCAGGTGAGCCGCTTTTTGGACAGATGCCAGGTATTGCCGTTGTCGTTGTTGCCCTGGAAGAAGAGATACGTTTGTCCATTGGAATCCTGGAAAATGCCCGGGTGCCCGGATTCCGAGGAGTTCCAGTGGCCGGCGGCGCCATTGGCGAGAAAGGGCTGGCCATTCAAGGCCGGCAGGCGGGTCCAGGTGACGGCGTCGGTGCTCGTCGCCACGCCGATCTGTTGGGGGGAGTTGTTAAAGGCGCCGGCGTAGAACATGTAGAGTTTGCTGCTTTGCAGGATGACGGAGGGGGCCTCGATGCAGGTCTTTTCCCACGTGCTGGCATTGGGCTGCAGGATGGAGGCGGTATTGTTGTAATTCGTCCAGAGGGCGCGCGGATAGTCGGAGTTTGTCTGGAGACTGGTGAAGGCGACGCCGAGCAATTGAATCGTGCCCGCGGCGGCGCCGCCGGTCGGATAGTTTTGCGCATTGCGCGAGGCGTAGGCGAGGTAGAGGCGGCTATTGAAGGGAAACACTTCCGCATCGATCGCCCGGCCATTGCTCCAGGCATTGGCGGGCGCGGCGAACATGGGATTGCCCGGGTCGCGGGTGAAAGTGAGGCCGTCGGTGGACCAGGCATGCAGGATCTTGGCCGGGTTGCCGGGATAGGATTGATAGTAGAGATGGATCTTGTTATTGATGATCTTGGCACAGGGCGCGGCCATGCCGCCGGACTCCTCCGGATAGGTGACATTTTCATTGATGTGACCGACCACGACCCAGTTCAGGAGGTCGGTGCTCTGGGCGATGCCGAGACCCCAGCCGGAAAATCCGGCGCCCGGAGGGACGGAGTAGTACATCCAGTACTTCCCGAGGAATTGGACGACCGAGGGATCCTTGGCAAAGGGCCGGGAGAGCCCGAGGCGGCTGGTGTCGCCGAAGAACATCGGCGGCGGGAGATTGGCGACATGCGCAAAACTGGCCTGGATGCCGGAGAAGACGATTTTGTCGGGTGCATAGCCTCCGGCAAGGGCGAAACCCGTGGCATTGAAGACGGTGGCATGGCCAGCCATGGGCGAAACGTCCACGATATTGCCGGCGCAGGTGTAGCCGGCGCCGCCGGTCGTGCCGGTGACGGAAAAGGCGACGCGGACTTCGCCCGTGGCCACGAGGCTGATCGTCTCGTTGAAAGCGTACGTGCCGTCGCCCAAGGCTCCCTCGAGGGTCTGTTCGCTGGCGGCGAGCGGGGAAGAGACCGCGGCATTGCTGGAGCCGAAATCATTGACGCCATTGTTCACGCCATTGCGCTCGTACATATAGGCGCCGGGCGCCGTGGGTGTCATGGCGGTGTAGCCGAGCCAGCCGTAGGGGGTGGTGGTATTGCCATTGCGATTGAAGAGGCCGAAGCGGATCCCGAGCGCTTGATTGCCCGCCGAGCCGGTGACCTGCATCGAGCCGCTGAGGACGATCTGATCACCGATCTGGGAGAGCGTGATCGCGGGGAAATTGGCGTACATGATCGTGGTCGCCGAATTGGCGGAGCCATTGCCGAGGGTCGGGGCATTGGTCGAGGCATTGGAAATGAGGCCGTTGCCGGCGGTCCAACCGGTGACCGGAGCCGCGGAAAGGTTTGCGAGAGCCGGGCCGAAGAGGAGGGTGGCGGCAAGAACGGAGCGAGAGGGGAGTTTCATGGGAGGAGAGCGAATGGGCAAGACGGAGGACGGGGAGCGGGACGCGAGGACGCGCGCAGGGAGGGTTTGGATTTAGGGTGGTGGCGTGGGATGTGTCCATAACCCAAACTAGTTATCCCTCGGTGGCGGAATCTCGGAGGAGTGCGAGTGAGGCGAGGCGGCAGCGGCGAACCGATTCTGGCGCGAAAGCCGTGGGCTGCGTGGGAATGGACAAAGCGCATGAAGTGTCAAGTTCGCGACACAATGTCAATTGGCACGAAGGGGGCGGCCGGCCACGCTGGTTTCCGTCCGCGGCCTCGGCTTGCCTGAGAAGCGGGCTTTAAACCTCGGCTGTTTTCCCCAAACAAACCACATGATCCCCTCGTCTCTCTCCGCCCGGCTCCATGCCGCCACGCTGATTCTTCATGGCGCTGTAATCGACGCTCGCGCTGCCAAGCAAAGCACGTCCGCTTTCCCGCGCTTTCGCGGGACCAACCTGCCAGGGCGGTTGAAAACCGCCCCTCCTCGGGGTTTCGCTGACGACCGGCCGCGGGCTGAAGTTGGCCAAACTCCAGAGTCGTGCTGCGAGCCAGGGCTTGTTTGGTTAAATGAATTCGATCATTCGTTGAAGCGGAGCGTTAGCGGACTTGGTTGGAACGCGCCGTTGGCGCGCGACCGCTTTTATGCGGTAATCTTAGGTCCCGCAGTCGCGGGACTACGGCCTAGGCTTGTGTGGGACGCGCCGTTGGCGCTGAAACACGGCTGTGTCCGCAGTCTTGCATCGAAAATTGGCCAAACTCCAGTGCGCTGCTTCGCAGCGCGGAGCGCACGTAAATTTGCGCGGAGCGCCGCAATCGGCGCGCTGGCCCGCTGCGCCTTGCTCTGCGTGATGGCGCTGGGAGCGCTCGCGGCCTCAGCGTTGGCGACATCGCCCTCCGGGCAGGATATGCCGGTGGGTGACATCCAAGGTTGGCATCAGGTCTTTGCCGACGACTTTACGACAAATGTCCCACTGGGAAGCTTTCCCGCGGCGGTGTCGTCGAAATGGAGTGCATATCCGGATGGATGGAAGGACACGAGCGGCTATGTCTATCGCATGCCATCGAAGACAGTTTCCATCGCGAGCGGCCTGCTCGATATCTATGTGCATACCGAAAATGGTCAGCACATGTCGGCCGCGATCCTGCCGGTGCTGCCGAATGGAGGCATCACCTACGGATGCTACTCGGTGCGGTATCGGTCGGATGCGGTCAGCGGCTATGGCGGGGTTTGGCTCCTGTGGCAAAACAGCAGCGCGCCCGCGTGGCCGGCGCAGGGGGAGATCGATTTCCCGGAAGGCAGCCTCACGGGGACGATGTCGGCAAATGCGCATTATGCCAATGCCGGAGGCGGCCAGGATAGCTTCGCGACGACAACGACTTATCCCGGCTGGCATACGGCGACGACGGAGTGGAGTCCCGGCAAGCTGGTCTTCATTCTGGACGATCATGTGATCGGGGTTTCGACGACGCAGGTCCCGTCGACGGAAATGCACATGGTCTTCCAAAGCGGCTCCTCGGGCGGCAATCCGCCGGACAGCTCGTCGGGACACATCCAGATCGATTGGGTGACGGTCTATACGCTGAATAGCGGCAGCACCGGGGGCGCAACTCCCACGCGCACCTATGAAGCCGAAGGTCTGCCCGTGGTCGCGAGTTCCGCGGATACGGTTCGAGATTTCGCCGACTCCCAGATGAGCGACGGCGCCGGCAACATCATCGACGCCAATGCGGCGGGCGACTATGTGACCTACATGGTCCCCAGCGTTCTTGCCGGAACCTATAGTGTGCGGGTGGGAGTCAAAACCAATAACACGCGCGGCCTGGCGCAACTCTCGGTGTCCCGCATCGACGGCGGCACGACTTCCAATGTGGGCTCGGCCTTTGACGAGTATGCCGCAGGATCGACCTACCCGGAGCTGACGCTGGGCAACTGGACCTGCACGACGAGCAGCGACAAGGCCTTCAAGTTTTCCCTCACGGGTAAAAATGCGGCGAGCAGCGGCTATGGGCTGGCGCTTGACTATATCAAGCTCGTGCCGCAATAGGCTGAACTGACGAGTGCGGCTTCGTGTCTTCGTGTAAGCCCTTTTGTCTCTGCACGATCATTTTAGTGCGTGCCGTTGGCGCCAAGACGCTGCTTCCCTTATTTTATTGGACACTGCTGCTTGCCGCAGGGATGGGCGCCGTTCGCTATCATGAATAGCGCTTTGCGCTCGAGGTGGAGAAGGTGAAATAGCTGGATGGGACAGACGAAGTTCGGGAGGGGGCGGTTCTTGCGATTGACGCTTGATGCGTTGACTAGAGTGTCAATAAAAAGAACCGACCCCTAAGGGATTTAAGGGATTCTGAAAGAAGCGAGAAGCAGAGGTCTCCGTTTCATCGGCGGGACGTTGAAGAACTATCACTTTAGAGGGCTGGGCATCGACTCGAGCGCCGATAGAATGCGCGTTCCTCTCTCCCCATTGAGCACGACATCCCTCCAAAGCAACAAACCCCTGGAATGAAACCCTTCTTTGCATACCTCGCACCTTATTTTCCGGCGGCATTGCTCTTTTGCGCCGGAGCCGCGCTTCCAGCCTTTGCGGCGCAGCCGGTTCAAAATTATCTCGCGGTCGACCTGTCGTACACCGGCAACGGCGCCTCAACGAGCATCCAGTCCGATTCGTCCTTCTCCGCTGGCGAATGGGTGGGATTGAGTGGAACCGGCGCGGGGCAGTCGATCAGCTACACGCTGCCCAACATTCCTGCCGGCTCCTATCGGGTCCTGATGCAGTGGAAGGGCAATACCAACCGGGGCCAATTGACGCTTTCGGTCGATGGCAGCCAAGTTGGCGGCCCGCTCGACCAGTATTCCTCGAAGCAGAATTACCCGACCACCGCTTTTGGCAATGTGACCTTCGGCTCGACCGGAAACCACACAGCCGTCCTGTCCGTCGCCGGAAAAAACAGCAGTTCGAGTGGCTACAACCTGTCCACCTACCAATTTATCCTGGTTCCGGTCGCGGCCAGTGTCGCGACCACTTGGACAGCGGCAAATGCGGTCAACCTGTCGTATACTGGCAATGGCGCGCCGACCAGCGTTCAATCGGACGCGAAAACGAGCGGCGGCGCATGGGTGCAACTGGCTGCGACGAGCGTGGGACAGTCGATCAGCTTCACCACCCCGAGTATTCCTCCCGGCGTCTATCAGCTCCTGATGGAGTGGAAGGGCAATACCAACCGGGGCCAAATGACGCTCTCGATCGACGGCAAACAGGCCGGCGGTCCGCTCGACCAATACGCTGCGACCCAGACCTATCCGACTTCCTCGTTTGGCTATGTCACTTGCTTCACGACAGGATCCCACACGATCACTCTTACGGTTTCGGGCAAGAACGCCATTTCGAGCGGCTATTACCTTTCCGCGGACAAGTTCGTCTTTTCGCCGGGGGCGCCGACCAATGGCAATCCGATCCTGCCGCCCAAATGGGCCTTTGGCATCCTCCACGGTTGTTATGCTGACCAGAGCGGCGTGCTCAGCGCTGCGGCCAACCTGCGCAATGGCGTCAGCGGGAGCGGGCCGTTCGCGGGCGACATGCTCTGGGTCGATTCGACCTGGCTGAGCAGCGATTTCGCCGGGCCAGCGTCAGCGTACATCGACTACGCTTTCGACAGCGCCCAGTACTCGAACCCGGGGTCCATGATCAGCACGCTGCATGCGCAAAACGTCCATTTCGGAACTTGGGAATGGCCCTGGATTTCGACCGCGAACTCGCTCTACAACACTGGGGCAGCCAACCATTACTTCATCGAGACGAGCAGTGGCGCCGTGGCCGCTCCCTCCGGGGTCTGGCACGGCTTGACCAATGGCACGACCGGCCAGTTCGACCTCTCGACCACACCTGGCCTGAATTGGTGGATGGCGCAAAACCAGACGCTCTTTTACCAACTAGGCTTCGATTTTATCAAAATCGACGCGGGTTGGAGCCTGCCTTCCGGGGGAGTCCTTGCGAACGGCAGCGCGAGCAATACGGACTGGCTCGGATTTTATCACAGCGCCGCTCACCAGATGACGACGACGGCCAACAGCTCCCAGGGCCGAGGGCTCATCCTGGCCCATTCCGATACCGGGCCGGCGACGAACAGCGACCAATATCCCGGCGAGTGGACCGGGGACGTCGATGCAACATTCGCCGGCATGGTCACGACCGATATGGCGCGCGCGAGCGGCCTGAATACCCAGCAAACATCGGCTTATTGGTGCGGCGACACCGGCGGCTTCAAAGGAGGCCCTCCGACGGACGAGTTATATGATCGTTGGCTCGAATACAGCACCTTCACCCCTCTGCAGGAATACTTTGGCAATCCCAGCAACTTCCCCTGGTCTTTCGGAGCGCAGTCCCAGCAGATCTTCCAGAAATACGCTGCGCTACGCTACGAATTGCTGCCCTTCCGTTACTCGAACGCGCTGAGTTGCTATCTCAACAATCCCGGCTCCCCGCTCTATCCCGTCTGGTGGCAATCCGCTTCCACGAACGCCTGGAATGGCGGCTCCTCGGACAGCAACACCACCGGCTATTACCAGATCATGCTCGGCCACGGCAGCAGCGAAATCTTCGTGCAGCCGATTGTCTACTCTGCCGGGACCGGCAGCTCCGTGGCCGTCACGGTCAAGCCCGCCCTGCCCACCGGCGCCAATTGGATCGATTACTGGACCAATACCGCCTACGCCGGAGGGAGCGAGCCGCAGTTCAACTACGGCCTCTCCCAGGAGCCGATTCTCATTAAAGCGGGTTCGATCATTCCCCTGGGCCCTCCCATGCAGTACGTGGGCCAGGTGGCGCTGAATCCTTTGACGCTGGATATCTTTCCCTCCGTTCCGACGCCTGCGCAAACCAGCTACACGTATTATGAGGATGACGGCGTCACGACCGCCTATACAGGAGGCGCCTTCACGTCCACGGTATTCACCTCCAACAACACCGGGGCCCACGAAGTGGTGACGATCGGCGCCGTCTCCGGGACTTACAACGGCGCCCCCACATCGCGCAACTACGTCCTCGAGATCAACCTGCAATCGACGGCTCCGTCGAGCGTGACCGAAGACGGCGCCGCCTTGACGAAGTGCACCACGATGTCGGCCTTCAATTCAGCCTCCTCGGGCTGGTACCACCAATCGAGCCCCCGAATCGTCTGGGTGAAATTCACGCTCGCCACCTCCGCTTCCGCGACGGTCGCGCTCTAGTGTCCTGAGTGATGAATGCGGGGGCGCTACTGTGGGGTGAGTTGAATGTAGTCGATGGCCATGTCGTAACCCGCGCTTGAGGCATTTTTGCCGGTGATGGTGAAACGAAACCACTTGTCGCTGCTCGAACCCGGCGCCCATGTCCCGAGATTGAACGAAGTGAAACTGGGCGAGGCGGCGTACTCGTCCTGGGGCGTCCCAAGATTGGTGAAGCCGCCGCCGGCGGGCCCGATGGCGAGCTGCCAGATGCCCCGCCCCGAGAGTTTCTTCACGCCGATCGTCACGTTATAGGTCCCGGCTGGAACGCTCGGGATGACATAGGTCGCCTGGTTGCCGACGGCGTTCGAGTTGAGATAGGCCGCGGCTCCATTGCTGAATTGCGGGGCAAGGATGATCGAACTCGCGCGGCCCGCCGTGATCGACGCCACATCGAGAAATTCCCCTTCGTTAGTGAAGACCACGGGGAAGTTGGCCTGGCCGGGATTGTTGATGAACTGGCTGCGGCCGGCGGGCACGTTGGTCGCGAAATTATTGTCCAGCGTGGCGTTGCCCGTGGCCCCCGAGAGTACGGCGATGCCGTCCAGACCTGGCGAATCGACGCTGCAATTTTGCACGATGGTCCCGGTCGAGGTCTGAATGCCGATCCCGACGAACATGGCATCGTTGACGATATTCGAGTCCGCCGTGACATTGGTAACAGGCTGGGAAGTGGCGCCGATGGAGAGACCGCGCATCTGCAACCCGTAGCCAAAGCTCCCGCCGCGCAAGATCGTGTTGCCTTTGATCAGGGCCGTTTGCAAAGGCGCATTGCTGGAAAAGACGCCGACGTAGAGGCCATGCTCCTTCACGGAATCGCAAATGAGATTGTTTTCGACGAGGTCGTTGACGCCGCCGTAGATGCCCATGCCATTGGCCCACCAGGGCGCGACCGTGGTATTGTTGATCACTTTGGGATTCTGCATGTTGTCGCTCGTCGAATTGGCGACCGAATTGATGGCGATGGCGTCGTCGCCTGATCCCCGAACGAAGTTGTTTTGCACCGTGAGCTGATTTCCCACCGCGCCGGAATTGACGCTGTTGATGTTAATGCCGTCGGCCCAGGCATTGGTGATGCGGCAGTTTTCGATCAGGCCGTTTGTGCCCGCGGCCCAAAAGCCTTCGTGATGCTGAATCCAGATATTGTCGACCACCCAGTTGTTGCCGCGCATGCTGAAGCCGGAGCTGTTGCCACCGGTGGAATACGAGTTGTCCCGGGCGTTGCCGTCGATGTGAAGATTGCGGACGGTGCAGGAATTCGATGTGGCGTGGGTGATGATGCCCGAGGCGCCAGAAGGCAGCGTGGGATTCGTATAGAGCGTGCTGTACCACGGGCCGGCGCCGGTGATGGTCGCATTGGAAGCATCGACCATCGTTGTGCTATTTAGGTAGAAGGCGCCGGAAGGGATCCAGACGGTCTTGCCTTGAGCGATGGCGGCGTTGATACAGTTCTGGATGGCCGTGGTGCTATCGGAAGAGCTATTGTTGGCGACGGCGCCGTAGGCAACGATAGAGAGGGAATTCGCGGGTTGCGGAAAAGGCGCCGGTGGTGTTTCCAGATCGATGCAGTCGAGATCATAAAAGGTCGCGGCATTGGTCGAGTCGACTTTGAGCATGATCGTGCTCCCGGGGGCGAGTGGCGCGCCGGTGAAAAAGGCATGGCTTTCATCCCAGAAGACGTGGGGATTGGGAAAGGTTCCTCCGGAGGACGTATGGTTCATTCCGTCGTAATCGCTGGAGCTCTCGTAGACCCAGGTCTGCCGGGAACTCAAGGTCACGGCCTGCCGAAAGACGCCATTGACGTAAAGATCGAGCGTCGCGGTCTGGCCGTTGCCGTCCGCCGTGGGCGGAATCGAGGCGCGAATATTGAAGGCGGTGATCGCCTGGCCGGTGTTATTGACCCAGCTCACCGATTGCCCGGCGCCCGTGAGTTGCACATAGGCATGGCCCGAAGCTTCGAGCTGAGGGCTGGAAAATTTGGTTGTGGGCGGGGCCGTGAGCGCAACGATGCCGGCTCCGCCGCCCAAAGTTCCGGCCTCGGCTTCGTAGGTCGTGAAGGGTACGGCGGCGCCCACGAAGTTCGTCGCGACGAGTTGAACGCCATTGAGATTGCCGATGTTATTGGCGACGCCTCCAACCTGCACATTGGCATTGGCCTGATACGTAAAGGTGATGGAGCCGGAGCCCGGGCCGACGATCGTCTTGAAAACTACATAATCGTTTCCTTGAATGAAGCTGTTATAGGCCGCGGTGCTGTTTACGGTGCTCAGCGTCGCTTCGCCGAGCGTAAAGGTCGTTCCCCGATTGCAATCGCCAGCGTCGCCGTTGATGCCGTAAAGATAGAGATAGTAGCAGCCGGCGGGCACGTTGTTCAGCGTACAGGTCTTTGGGCCGGGCTTCGAATCAACGAAAGGCGCCTGTAAGCCGCTCGGCGTGCCTTGCGTGCCCTGGCCGGCCGAGAAGACGGAGTCGCTGGAAACGGTGAGGGTGATGGGGCTGGAAGTCGAGCCGTCGGAAAGCAGGCCTGCGGAAGTCGTGCCATTCTGCACGATCGGATTCCAGTAGTTGTTGCCTGGGTCGCTGTAGGCGCCCTGGCCCGAGTAATTGACAAAGCCGGAAATTCCGCCCGGCGTGTCGAAGTTGATGACTTGTGCTTCGGTGGGCGAATCGTGAAGCGCGAGCAGCATGGCGGCAAGGCATGTGGCGCCACGGGAAAGTGCGGCGAAGCTTTGAAAGAGACGTTTCATAGCGCGGCTAAATTCTGAGGGAGTTAGACTTGGGGGAACGATGGGAAGCACAGGAGACCACTTCCGATCGACGGACATTGTTTTCCCAACATAAAATCGGCGCAATCCCCTAAAGCGGGGAGGGCGATCTCGCGGCGCCAATTGTTAAATTCGCCGGGAGCGGCTTTTGGCGGATACAATCGAGCCAAAGGGCTCGCCTACTTTTGTTTCGTCACTTGCTTCAGGCGCGCGATTACTTGGCTCGAGAGGTTCTGAAAATACTGCGCGGATTCCACCAGTCCGGCTGTCTTCGCATAGCGAATGAGCGGCTCGAGCAGCCAGCTCTCGGTCGGGGAGAGCCTGGCCTCGAGCGTCCCGGCGCGTATTTGTGAATCGATCCACTGGATGCTCGAGGGCACATGCCGGGACGGACCGCGGGTGATTTTCATCAGATGACGGTAGATGTCTTCGAAATCCTCCTCGGGCCGATATGCCTGTACGGCGCGGCCCACGGCGACGACATGGTGGACGAGTTCCCGCGTCTCCGGGCTTTCCGGTTCAGGGAAAATCTCGCCCACGGTGAGCAGCCGCAGCCGTCCGGAGGCGTCGATGGCCTTCAATTGCCCGAGCAGGTTTCCGCAAAGATTGACCAGGGCCTTATCAAATTCGATCCGCGTAGGTGTCTCGCCTTCCGCGACTTCGAACCAGCCTCCGAGGCCCTGCAAGACCTCGCCGCAGCGCCGCCGCCGCTCGGGGTCTCCGCCACCTAGACGCGTGGGTCCCGAAGGCCCGGGCCGGTAGATCGCCGAGGCGCCCCGGCCTTCGCGCTGCGCCGTCTGAATGGTGACGCCGCGCAGAAACCGGCCCACGATCCTTTCCATGGCGCCGCTCCAAAGATCCGGCAATCGCCCATAGAGCATGGATTCCTCCAGCGCCTCCACGAGGAACCGCCGCACGCGCTGGTGATAGATCCCATTGCTCGAAAGCACGAGCAGCGGCAGATTCTCCAGCGCCGCTTCCAGCCCCGAGTCGGCGTAAAGGTGCTCGAGCACTTCCACGTATTCCGTGACGACGAGCAGAAGCTGATCCGGCTGGGGGCAGACGAGGAGGATCTCGGGCAGCGAGCCCTCTTTCGCGCAGGCTAATATTCCGGGATGACAATACGACGACACAGCGAGCTCGCGGACTTCGTGGGCTTTGGCGATCCTCAGGGTCCCGCTCTGGCGCAAGACGGAGCCGCTTGTGGAACCGCGGCGCTCAATGAAGTAGACCCGGCCATCCAGCGTCTCCAGCCCGCGCGTGAGGTGAAAGAAAAAGGCGACGCCGAGCGCGCCCACGGGCAGGATCCCGACGGTAGCCGGTTGAAGGCGGTTCATGGCGGCGAGGAATTCAGGCCCCGAATCTAAGCCTCGAGCTTCTCTTCCAAAATCCGCCGGGCGACGGCTGGAGTTGCCGTTTTAAGAATGAGGCGCGCCGGCTGGCCCACCTCGGCGGTCGAGGCGTAGGCATACTCGATATTGATCTCGGCAGCGGCCAGAGCCTCGCCGACCGCAGCGAGATTGCCGATGCAATCATTCATTTCGATGGCCAGCACTTCGACCTCGACGACGGGCAGGCTCGCCGCTTTCAGCGATTCGCGGGCCGCTGCCGGATCGCTCGTCATAAGACGCACCATGCCCTGCTCCACATTATCGATCACGCTGAAGGCATCGATATGAATACCCTGCGCCGCAAGCAATCGGCCGACCTGGCCGAGACGCCCAAGCTGGTTTTCGATGGCCACGCTCAGCTGGCGGCGGATTTGAATCGTCATGCTCATGACGCAGGTATGGCAGACGGAGCTTTCGAGGCAACTGCAGTCTGTGTCATCGCTGTTCTCGATGGCTTTCCACATTGGCCTGTAGTCTACTTTGTTTCTAATGAAGCGTTTCCTCGTAGTGAAAATCGAGAACGGAATCCGTTCATCTTACGGGACCCTGCTTGCATTTGAATTTGTGGGCGACAGTGGTCATGGCGCAACGTCGCATTCGTTGGAGGCGCGTGTTGGCATCACCTATTTTGTCT
>OUMF01000003.1_pt1 | contig 13979 bp, 7 predicted proteins | sample 1690971 | NCBI WGS metagenome assembly OUMF01 (sample SAMEA3914864, study PRJEB12502) | metagenome | biome: forest; material: soil | place: USA | collected 2012-03-12 | depth 0.3 m | reverse complement strand
TGCTCGGCGACCCGGAAGTCGAGGCCCAGACAGCGCGCGACGCCGTGGAGCGACAACTTGGCAAAGGGATGAGCCTCGAAACCGCCGTGTCTCTCTTTGGAACCCCGGCCATGCAGGAAGCCATGGCGGAAGGCCGGCCTCCGTTCCAGGGCCTGCAATAGTGCGTTTCGAGCAACAGCATTCGCGATGAGCATTTATTCCCAGGAAGATAAATGGTTGGAGAAGAATCTCTTAACCTTCGAGTTGCCGGAGAGCGCCATCCATATGGTCGGCGACGAACAGGAGTTTCTCCAGACTTTTGGCGCACCCCACAATGAGGTGGCGAAGTCGTTGACCGCGCACCTCTGCAAGATTCCTGAGATCAGCAGCGAAATGAAGGTGACGATCACGAACACCGATTATGGGGCGAGTATCAATATTGAAAGCGATGGCTTGACTTTCCAGATGAAATATAAGGCCAAGGATAAAAATCTGTATTTCCATATGGTCACGGTGGATGACCCACTGCAAGGCGCCGGCGTGGTCAAAGAAGCCTTCCGCGGTGTGCTCGATACCGCGAAGAACAATCCCAAAGTGGAGAAGCTATCCCTGCTCGCCACGCTGGAAGTCGGCGGCTACGCTTGGGCGAAGTACGGGTTTCAATATAGTGACTGCAAGTTTTCCAACAAACAGCTGATTCAAGCATTCCAAGAAAAGATGACCGACGGAACGATCGTTCCGGAGCCGGAAAACCTTTTGCTCGCCGAGCAGCTCCAGGAGGTCGAGAAGATGCTCGCCAATGGCAAAAAGGATCCCATGCTGCTTTGGGATATCGCCGATTTGAAAACCGAGGTGACAGTGAAGGACTATCTCGCGTGCCCGGACCACCCTCTTCTGCCGCAAAACGGCGTCACGCATTGTAAACAAAAGGTCTTTTGTCGCAAACCGCTGAATCCCAACGAAGAAAGCTGGGAATGCCCGGACCACGGCCTCCAGACCGAGTCGATTCCATCCAGTTCCGGAAGACTCTGCCGTGAAAAGCGCAAATGCAAACAGCTGTTCGAAGTGAAGAACAAGAAGCGCCTTGCGCTCGTTTTGCTTCAAGGTTCATCCTGGGACGGCGAAATGCCGCTGGGAGATTCAGACGGCTGCAATCGCCTCAAATCATATATCAAGTATTAACGATCCATGAGCGAGCCCTCCTTTTTTTATACGGACGAAGACGGCAACAAATGCGACGGCGCCATGCACGAGGAAATGCTCAATAATCCCGAAGCCGAGGCGCTCTCGGCGCAGGCCGCCATCGAACGGCAATTGGCCAAGGGCATGAACCTCGCGATGGCCGTCTCGCTTTACGGCACGCCTGCGATGCAGCAGGCGGTGGCGGAGGGAAAGCCGCCTTTCTAATTCGGCGTGAGGGTGACGTAGTCAATGGCCAGCCCGTAGCCGCCGCTGGCGGCATTTTTCCCTGTCACCAGGAACCGAAACGCCTTGTCGCTCGTACTGCCGGGCGTCCAATTGCCCAGATCGAACTCCGTAAAAGTCTCGTTCGCATTGTAGAGATCCACGGGCGAGCCGACGTTGGTTGGGCTTCCTTGCTGATCCATCCGGGAAATCGCCAACTGAAAGACGCCCTTGTTGTTCCACTGCTTGACGCCAACCCGCACATCGTAGGTCCGCGCGCCGACATTCGGAACGTCGAGCGTCACGTACTGGTTCACGGCCGTGGCATCGAAGAAGACTCCCTGGCCCCCGCTGAAGCGCGCATCGCCGGCCACGCGATAGGTCACGCCGGACGTCTGCGCCGCGACCGCGAGCGCTTCGGCTTCAAATTTGATCGGCTGCGCCGCGCCGGTGACGGCGAGGACCGCCGGTGAGTAGGTGAGATCGCCGCCCGCGTCGTAAACCCGCACCCGGTAGGCATACGTGGAATTCGGCGCCGCCGTGACGTCCGTGTACGTCGCTGTAGTTCCCGCCAGGCCTGTGGCCACGACACTGTAGACGCCGCCCGGCGTGTGGCGCTGGATTTCCACGCCGGTTTGGTTGGTGTCGTTGTTCACCCAGTTCAACTTGACCTGATCGCCATTCAAAATGGTCGCGGTGAGCGCCGTGGGGTTTACAAGATAGCTGGCGGTATTCGTCTGGGAATTGCCGCTGATCGTGGTGGTCGCCGGATCGCCGCCCGGCTCATAACTGATCGAGATCGCGTCCTCGCTCAGGCCCGAATTCACCGGGCCGCGCAGGACGTTATTTTGGATGGTCGAATTTGCTCCGCCGATCATGATGCCGTTGCAGAAATCGCCTTCCACATAGTTGTTTTGCACGAGATTGCTCTGGCCGACTTCGATGCCGTAGCCATAGCGATGGCCTGGAGCCGCAGCGGGATGCGCCAGCACCGTATTGTATTGCGTGGTCTCGCTCATCCCGGAGCCGATGGGCACGATCGAGAGCCCGAAGGAGTTGACGTTGATGTTCACCCAGTTGCTGAAGTGATTATCCTCGACCAGGAAGTTCGTATAGCCATTGCCCTGCGTCTCGATGCCCATACGGCTCAAGGCCACGCCGGTATTGCGAGCGATGACGCTGTTCGTGCAGGGGCCGCCCACGTGGATCATTTCCTTGATGTTGTTGCAATAGTTGTCGACGACCTGCAGGGAACTCGTGTTGTGCACATCGATCGTCGTTTCATTGGGAATGTTCTGAAACGTGCAATGGGAGATGATCATATTCGACGTTGGCGAATTGATGTACATGCCCTCGTCCTGCGGATACGTCGTCGAAGTGATATTTTGGATCGTGCAATTCACGAAGGTGAAATTGTTTGATACCGTGGTGTTGTTGATCACGATGCCGCCGCCTTGGAGAGTCAGGCCGTTGACCGTAATATTGCTATTGCTGCTGCTCGTCGTGCCGAAGCAATAGCCGCCGCTGGCCGCCGTGAGATTGAGGATGGAGCCGGCCTGACCGAGGAAGATCACGCCGGCCTTGAAGGTGAGAGCGCTGGAAATGTTGTAGGTTCCCGCTGGGAAATACCGTATCGCCGGAGACCGCCGCGCCGATAGCGTTGGTGATCTGGGTGAAATTATCCGGATTGTTTGGGCTGGCGCCGTAGCTGGTGATATTGATGGTCGCGGCTTTGACAGAGGCGGCCGCAACGAAGCAGGATGCAGCCGCGACGATGAAGCGAAGTCGAGGAGACGTGTTCATGGAGGAGAAAACTAGGGAGCTGCGACGCCGGGCGGCGGCGCAATGAAAAGCCTTCCTCCAACGCCCGGCCTCGCTCCAAGCGCGATTTCATGAAACACGTTACATGCAATGGACTTGGTTGAATTCCAGATGTCGGGGAAAAGCGCTTTACGCTCGAAGCAGTGCGCAGCGCAATTGCGCGGGTAGGGATTTGCTTTCTCTGGCCGGAGGATGGCACAAAACTAGCTCGACCGAGCGCGTTTACACCAAAGCGCGGCCACCCGATCACCACCCATGAAGAATCTCTGCGCTTGGTTCAGGCGCTCGCTCTCCCTGCTGTCCATTTTCCCGCTCCTCTTTACTTCAATCCTTTTCGTCGCCGGGACCTTGGACGTCGCCGCCGCAGGATTCACCACGACCGGCGTCCTGAAAACGGCGCGCCAGAGCCAAACGGCAACGCTGCTGCCCAATGGAACGACGCTCGTCGCCGGCGGCCGGGACTCATCCGGAGCCAGCCTCGCCTCCGCGGAAGTCTTCGATCCGGCGACGGGCGTGTGGTCCAGCGCCAGTGCGCTCCTCAATGCGCGCGCCCGACACACGGCGACGATGCTGCCCGGCGGCAAAGTCCTGGTCGTCGGTGGAGTCGGCGCCGGCGGCTCGCCGCTCGCCACCGCTGAGCTCTATGACCCCACCACTGGCGCTTGGTCCGCCACCGGCGCTCTTTCCATGGCGCGCGCTTCGCACACCGCGACCTTGCTTGGCGCCGGACAGGTTCTCGTCGTGGGAGGCGATGGCTCCGCAAATTCGCCCCTGGCTTCCGCCGAGGTCTATGACCCCGTTTCCGGATCCTGGTCAAATGCAGGTGTCTTGAACGCCGCCCGCGAATCACACGCGGCGAATCTGCTTCCGCTCGGTCAGATTTTGGTCACTGGAGGAGTCGGCAGCGGCGGAGTTTCTCTTAATTCCTGTGAGATTTACGATCCCACGACTGGGGCCTGGACCATCGGCCCCGTCATGGCGGCAACTCGCTCGTTTCATACTGCGACCACGCTGTCCTCCGGCCAGGTCCTCGTCGTCGGTGGGTTGGACTTCAGCGCCGCTGCTCTCTCCAGCGCCGAACTCTATGATCCAGCCGCGGGAACCTGGGTGGGAAGCGGTTCTTTGACCACCGCTCGCAGCCATCACTCGGCGAATCTGCTGCCGGACGGCAAGCTTCTGGCCATCGGCGGACGGAGCGGCTCGGGCAGCTTTTTGGCCAGCGCCGAGGTCTACGATCCGGCATCGGGTATTTGGGCCTCCGCAGGCGCGTTGACTGGATCGCGCGCCGATCACACGGCAAACGTGCTTGCCGGTGGACAGATCCTGGTTGCCGGCGGCTCCAACGGCAGCGCGGTTTCTGGCGCCGAACTCTACGATTCCGCTGGCGGCAGTTGGACGGCAACGGGCTCGCTGCAATACGCGCGCCACGCCCACGTGGCCGCCGTTTTCCCTAACGGAACCATCGCAATCTTAGGCGGGGGGAACTTCGTCGGGGAAGTCTACGACCCTGCCCAAGGCGCCTGGACTCTGTTGCCGGTCGGCATCGCCACTCCCGTCGTAAATCTCCTGCCAGACGGCAAGCTATTGATCACGGGTAGCACCACGAATTTTCCCGCCACGCTCTACGATCCCGTTTCCGGCGCCGTGACCAGCGGCGGCGATCTGCATTATCTCCGCAATAATCACTCTGCAGTGACCCTCCAGGATGGCTCGGTCATCCTCTTTGGCGGCGTCGCTAGTTCCGGCGCCTCCAGCAGCGTCGAGCTGTACGATGTGGCGAGCAGTACCTGGTCGCTTACGGGTTCGATCATCAATAAACGCCTATCTCATACTGCAAATCTCCTGAATAACGGCCAGGTCTTGGCCGCGGGTGGTTTCAATTACGAGATAGGCTATCTCTCCGCCTGCGAGTTGTACGATCCTGCAACAAAAGTTTGGTCCAGCACCGGGAGCCTGAATACAAAACGCGAACAGCACGCGTCGACGCTTTTGCCGGACGGAAAAGTATTGGTCAGCGGCGGGTTTAACATCGGAGGCAGCTTCGCCAGCGCCGAAATCTATAACCCGGCCAGTGGACTCTGGACTGTCACCGGCGCGATGTCAGGTCCGCGTTACGGTCATGCGTCGACGTTGCTCCCCAATGGAAAAGTGCTCGTTACCGGAGGCTCCTCGAGTCCGAGTTCAAGCAATTCTGTTTTGGCAACCGCCGAGTTTTATGATCCGGCAACCGCAAAATGGTCGCCCGCCCCCGCGTTCACGGTCGCGCGGTGCTACCACACCGCAACCTTGCTTCCTGATGGACGATTGTTGATCGCTGGAGGAACGGGCGCCGGAGCGGACCTCGCGAGTGCGGAAATTTATGATCCCGCTCAGGGGGCGGATGGCTCGCGAAAGCCCCAGATTTCCAGTGCCACCTCGCCCATCCGGCCCGGGAATAACGTGGTCCTCAATGGATCGAATTTTGGCAGCTTGTTCGGAAATTCGAGCGGCAATTCGCAGGATTCGACGGGCCGCATTCCCGTGGTGCAACTCCGCAGTCTCGAAAGCGGAAGAACGATGTTCTTCCAGCCCGATCCCGTCTCCGTCTGGTCTGCGACTTCCTTTCATTCGACCGGCCCGAGCGGGTTTCCCCGCGGCTACGCTTACGCCACGGTCTTTGCCAACGGCATCTCGGGCGCTTCGGCGGTCGTGAGTGTTGATCCACCGCCCGTCCTCAGTTCGGTCGTCCTCACTTCCAGTAATCCCAATCCGCAACGGGCCCGAGCCGGCGATGTGATCACGTTGAGCTTCGTGTCGAATTGGCAGATTCAGACGCCATCCGTCACGATCGCGGGACGACAGGCAGCGGTCACTGGAGACGGAACAAACTGGACGGCAACGCTCACCGTCGCCGCAAACGATCCCCAGGGCCACGTGTCCTATCTCGTTGCCTACCAGGATCTCGCGGGCAATGCCGGCCCCTACGTGACGGACCTTACGAATGGGGGAAGCGTCTCCATCGATACCGTCGCGCCATCCATCGCTTCGGCGCACTTCGGCATCAAAGCCCCCCCGCCGGTGGTCAATGTCGGCGACCTGGTGAAATTCGATTTTCAAACCAGTGAAAATGTACAAACGCCGACGGTCACCATGGCCGGGCGCGCTCCCACGCTCACCGGGGCCGGACAAAGCTGGCACGCGGAACTGACGATTGCGCCAACCGATCCGGAAGGCCCGATTTCTATATCGATCGCTTATGTCGATCTTGCCGGGAACAGCGGCCCCATCCAAATCGGTCCGACGGATAACTATGTGTTCTCCATCGATCGCACGCCGCCGTCGCTGACCTCCGTGAGCATCAAGTCGAGCAATGCTGTCGCCGGCTATGCGACGACGAATAACGTCATCACTCTCACGTTCAACACGAGCGAAGTCATCAACTACCCTACGGTTATCATCCTGGGGCGGCAGGCCTCGGTCACCGAGTACAACGGCACTCAGATCGCTGTTATTACCGTTGTCTCGTCCGATCCCTCCGGCGTCGTGCCGTTCTCGATCACCTGTCCCGATCCGGCCGGAAACATCAGCGCGCCGGTTAGCGCTACGACCGATGGAACCAGCGTGACGGTGGATAAAACCCCGCCGTCACTAACCTCCGTCGCGATTGCCTCCAACAATGCGCATCCCACCTGGGCGAGAATCGGAGACTCGGTGACCCTTGCCTTCACTTCGAGCAAAGCGATTCAGACGCCGACGGTCACGCTTGCCGGCCGCGCCGCAACCGTCACCGGCAGCGGCGTGAACTGGCTCGCCACCTTCCTCGTTGGCTCCGCCGACCGGGAGGGAATCGCAACTTTTTCGGTGGCTTTCCGAGACCTTGTTGGAAACGCCGGAGCCAATGTCACGACGACCACGGACTCGAGTTCCGTCACCATCGATCGCACGCTCCCGGTGATCACGACCAAGGGAGTGAACCCGGTGCTCACCGCGCTGAACGGCGTCTATACGGATGCTGGAGCCACCGCTACTGACACTGCGTCCGGCAGCGTCGGCGTCTCGGTGAGCGGAACCGTCGATACGACGACCCAGGGCAGCTATACTCTCACCTACAGCGCTACAGATCTCGCCGGAAATACTGCGACCGCCACCCGGGTAGTCAATGTACGGCCCGGCTTTACCACGGCTCCGTCTCTCGCCACCGCGCGGTATTTGCATACGGCGGCTCTCCTCGGGAATGGGAAAGTACTGATCGCGGGCGGCTTGGGCAGCGTCAAGCTTGCCAGCGCGGAGCTATTTGACCCGTCTACCGGCAAATGGACTGCGGCCTCGTCGATGGCCACCCCGCGGACTCAATTTACTGCGAACCTCATGCCAAATGGTCAATTGCTCGTGGCCGGCGGCTTTAGTGCGACGGCGACGCCCCTGTCTTCCATCGAAGTCTACGACCCGACGACCGGCGCCTGGAGATCGGGCGGTTCCCTGATCACAGCCCGCTATGCCCATACCGCCACTCGCTCGCCGGGCAGCGACGCCATTCTCATCGCCGGCGGCGAGGGAACAAGCGGCGTCGCTCTTTCGAATACGGAGTCCTATGATTCGACCAGGGGAGTACTGCCCGGCCCGTCGCTCAACACCGCTCGCTATTGGCATACGGCAACCCTGCTCCCCAATCTCAAGGTGCTGGTTGTAGGAGGGCAAGGAGCCGGGGGGCAGTTGACCAGTGCGGAGGTGTACGACCCCACGGCTCAAACCTGGACCAATACGGCCCCGCTGCACATCGCCCGCTCCAACCAAACCGCCACCTTGCTGACGAACGGAATGGTGCTCGTCGTCGGAGGGCACATCGATAACTATACAGTGACCAACAGCGCGGAGCTCTACGATCCGGTCGCGGGGACTTGGTCTTTCACTGGCTCCCTCGCCACGGCGCGGAGCTCACACACGGCCACGCTTCTGCCCAATGGCACAGTGCTCGTCACGGGAGGGGGCAATGGCTCCGATTCCCCCATTTCCAGCGCCGAGCTCTACGATCCGACTACCGGAGCCTGGACGGCTGTGCCGGCGTTGGCCATTGCGACCAGAAATCACACCGCGACGATGCTGCCGACCGGCGAAGTATTGATTGCCGGCGGCTATGGAAGTTCCAGCATGGTCGCCGCGGCCGCGCTCTACGATGCCTCCAGCAGCGCGACCTGGTCGACCGGCCCCGCCATGTCGGCAATGCGCAGCGCGCCAACCGCTAACCTGCTGCCCAGCGGCAAATTGCTCCTCGCCGGCGGCTACGGCTCCGCGGCCTTTCTCGGGAGCGCCGAGCTTTACGCGCCCGCCACCGGCGCGTGGCAAGCCACCGGGGCCATGAACCTGCCGCGAGCGCAACACACCGGGGTCCTGCTGGCTACGGGCAAAGTCCTGGTCACGGGAGGGATCGGCATCGCTGGAGGGGTCGGAAACGGTCACGTCCTCTCCTCTTCTGAAATATACGATCCCGCGAGCGAGATCTGGACGACGACTGGATCCATGACCGCGGTGCGCCAAAATCACACCGCCACGCTGCTCGCCAATGGAAAAGTGCTTGTGGCAGGCGGTTACGACGATAGCAACCACACGTCCGCGAGTGCGGAATTGTACGATCCTTCCACTGGCGCATGGAGTCCCACAGGATCCATGGCAACGCCTCGCAACCACCATACCGCAAACCTGCTCGCAAACGGCAAGGTTCTGGTCACTGGAGGAACCACCGTTCGCACTGCTGAACTTTATGATCCCACAACCGGGACCTGGTCCGCGACTGGCACGCCCGGCGCGGCTCGCAGCGGACACTCTGCAACCCTCCTCCCAAACGGCAAGGTGTTGGTCGCGGGCGGCAGCAATTTCGGGCTGCTGAGCAGTGCGGAGCTCTACGATCCCTCCACGGGAACCTGGACTTCTGCGGGCTCGTTGGGCGTTGCCCGTAGTTTGCACACCGCGATTTTGCTGCCTGGTGGCCAGGTGCTCGTCTCCGGAGGCAGCAATGGCGCAGTTCTCGCCAGCGCCGAACGCTACGATCCCGCCTTGGGCACATGGGCGCCCGCGCCCTCCCTCATCGTCGCTCGCTATCTCCATACGACCGCCCTTCTGCCGAGCGGCAACATCCTGGTTGCGGGCGGCGACAACGGCAGCCTCTCTCTCGCGGAAACGGAGCTTTACGACCCAGGTCTGGGTTTCGCCGCCTCGTCGCAGCCGCAAATTACCGGCGCTTCTTTCCTCGGCTCAGCGAAGGTGCTGTTTTTGAATGGAGCAAGGTTCCGAGGCATCTCCAATGCCTCCGGCGGAGGCCCCCAGGACTCCGGAACCAACTACCCTGTCGTGCAATTGCGCAGCGTCGAAAGCGGACAAACTAGTTTTTTACTCTCATCTTCATCTGCGCAATGGTCGACCAGTTCGTTTCAGTCGACCGGCGTCACCGGATTCCCCCAGGGCTACGCCTTGGCCACGGTCTTCGCCAATGGCATACCCAGCGTCTCCGCCTTCGTTAATATCGATACCACCGCGCCCACTCTCACGGCCGTGTCGATCGCCTCGAATAACACTGCCCCGGGGCGGGCGAAGCTAAACGATCAGATCACAGTGAACTTTACCGCGAGCGAACTGATCCGGACGCCATCGGTAAATATCGCCGGTCAGGCCGCTGCGATCAGTGGAAGCGGGACGGCTTGGACGGCCACGCTCACGGTCGGCGCCAGCACGGCGGAAGGCGCCGCTTCCCTTGCCCTCACCTTTTCGGATCACGCCGGCAATGCCGGAGTCACCGGGACCGCGTCCACCGATGGCAGCCGCGTGATCGTCGATCGCACCCCTCCGGTGATCTCACTCATCGGCGCAAATCCCGCCGCCGTCCAGGCCGGCGCCCTCTACATCGACCCGGGCGCGACCGCTCTCGATTCGGTGGACGGCGCCGTCAGCGTCACCGTGAACGGCAGCGTTAACCTCGCCGCGATCGGGACCTACACGTTAACGTATCGCGCCATTGATTCTGCCGGCAATCAGGCCTCTCAGATTCGGACCGTCAATGTCACCCCACCCGCGTCGGTGGATGCATGGAAGCGCCTCTACTTCGGCGCCCAGGCGGATCCCATTCTATCCGGCGATCTCGCGGATCCGGATGGCGACGGCATCCCAAACCTCCTCGAATATGCCTTCGCGACCGATCCCACCTCCATCGAAACGAATGGACCTTTCCCTCAAAGCGGCGTCGTCGAAGGCCGACTCACCCTGGTCTTTCCGCGAAACCCCAGCGCCGCCGATCTCACCCTCACCGTGCAAGGCGCAGATAGCCCATCCGGCCCTTGGACCGATCTCGCCTCCAGCATCTCGGGGAACCCATTCACCCCTTTGATCCCCAACGTGCTCGTCGGCGAATCCACCGATTCACCTCCTCTGGTTCAGATCAGCGACACCGCCGCCATCGGCGACGCCGGATATCCTCAGCGTTTCCTGCGGGTTTTGGTTCAGCACTGATTGTGTCTAACTTTGGGAACGAGAGGGTGGCGGCTAATCGCGGTCCGGACCAAGGAGAACTCCTGTTCTCCATGGCGGGGGTGTCTGCGGGGGAAAGAGCAAGGTCTCCGGGCGGGAGCGGTGAGTCTGCGGGCCGGTGCTTCAGAATTGGCCAAACTGCCAAGTTGTGGACGACGCCCTCAGCCGCACGCTCTCTCCGGCCTTGGTCGCCGAGTATCAGACCAAATTGCCGGACAAGCGGCTGCTCCAGGCCGAGCCGCCTGAGTTCCATATTCAGAACGCCCCGGAGAAAAGAGAGCCATGAGCTTCCCACATCGCCCGAAATCCATGGCTAGCGGCGCGGAACGGCCGGAAGAAGCGTCAGAATATTGGAAGAGGCCAATGGTTCGCCGGCTGAAGGCCCGCCCGAATCACGACACATAAATGAGGATTACTTCATCAGCGTTGGCGGCATCCTGGAAGAAGGCTGCCAGGCCGGGAAACAAATCGAAGGCGGGTTCAGCTTCTTCCTCCGTCCAGCCACCCGGGCGCGGCTGCGGGTAGATTCCGGCCGCATTGAAGGCTTTCGCGGAAAAGCAGGCGCGCAGCTCTTCCAGCGTGATCTGCTTCAAGTCGGCGGCGATCAGCCGAACGTCTTCTGCCGGCAAACAACGCGCGGGACCATAGGTGGGTAGTGGTTTTAGGAGAGCGGGGATGCGCGATCAATGCCGGCCTGACGTCGCCCCGGCATGCTCCCCCCTCGTCAAACCGAACTTGCCAAGGGAAAGATTGTCGGAGAAAGAACAGTTCCCCTTTGCCGTACAGTAGCATTGCAAGTCGCCATTCATTGTAGAAAATGGCCCGGTTCGCTCACCTCCCCATGGACCAGTCGCAGTACTATTGGAATACCGTTCACTCTCGGAAAAGTGGACGCCCAGCGACCTGCGCTGAGGCTGAAATTGGACCCTAAACTCGATCTCTCATCCGTGCCGAAAAATCATTGCATGCGGCTTCCAGATCCATATAGTTCCTCAATCCGCTCCTTGAGAGTAGGCCCGCTCCCTTATCCTGAGCGTGCGCTGAAGTCCTGGAGCTCTTTTTTTGCCTGGATGCGATCATGAGAATTCGTCGCGTCGCTATCCTCATTGATGGGGGCTTTTTCATCAAACGCGTGGGCAAGCTGGTTCCCGCACACTACTGCGATACTCCTTCCGCCGTCGCCGATACGGCCTCCTATCTCGCCAAGCGCCACGTCCAAAAGCTCATCGGCGAAAATTTTGGAGCCGAACACAGCCGGTGGCTCGACCACGTCTATCGTATCTTCTATTACGATGCGGTTCCATACGAGGGAGTCGCCCATCATCCCATTTCGAATCTTCAGATTGATTTCGGAAAAACAGAAAATGCCAAGTTCCGCCACGAGCTATTCGCGGAGCTTCGTCGCAGACGAAAATTTGCGCTTCGTCTTGGCGAAGTGCACAAGGAAGATGGTTGGCACGTCAAGAACACCGAAATCACAAAGAAGCTTTTGCGAATTCGAGACTGGCTGCATCTCCTCGACCTCGCGCTGGTCCCAACGCCTGGCGGCCCAACGCCTGTGCCACTCAATTCTCAACAGGCCGCCCAGCTCACAAAGGTAATTGAGGCCTGGCGCTCTCTTACTCCCGACGATTTAAGGCTCGGACTTCGCCAAAAGGGAGTCGATATGAGAATCGGACTCGATATATCAACACTCACGCTGAAAAAGCAGGTCGATACCATTATCCTCGTAACTGGCGATAGCGACTTCGTCCCAGCAGCCAAGGTCGCTCGGCGGGAAGGCGCCGAATTCTTAGTGGATCCCCTGTGGCAGCAAGTCAAAGACGATCTCCACGAACACGTTGACGGAATCATATCGGTATTTCGGAATCCAAATGCCCCGGCCTCCGCCGACGACCACGATGGAGACGACCGCTCAACTAAGATCCCATCCGCCGCATCTTCTGCACCCCAGCCGCCATCGAAAGGTCCATAATTCAACTGCGACTAATTTTTGACACGTCGGAAAGATGAAGTGTCAATAATAAGAACCGACCCCTTGAACGTAAATATTGCGTTGGTGCAAAATCTAAACTCAAACATTCAATGTGCCGCATTAACTATTAATGAGGTCAAAACCCAGTCGGATGAGAGTTTTAATAACGACGATGGCTCAACTGGGTGCGAAAACAAAGGGGAGGATCAACTCAGGCTGGACGATGCCAGCGATTTCCCAGGCGTGTCTTATGATAAAAATACTTGGAAGAGAAATCTCACATTGACAATGGACATTAACTACAACACGTACTTGCAGTATCAAATAAATAGTACGGTTGGGGGACTGATTTCTTTGAAAACAATTGGAAAGGCGACATGGGGTGTACACGGCACACTGACGATAAGCTATGATCCTAATACTGGTACTGCAACGGTTGTGGATAATACTATTCAGTCGAGTGCGGGAAGTAGTGGCTCATCGAGCGAAACTCCTGTTGCTCCGTCTTCATCTGCGCCTTAAAAGCAGCCTATATGGGGAGCATTAACGCCTCACTATCGTTTTCATATTTCATTTCCATCACCGGTTTATTTCTATATTTTGGATACTTGCCGTACAGTAATGCAGTGCAGGCTGGCGCTATTTCTGAACCCAAGGTCCAAACTAACGTAAAATCTTCGGCTGACTCTACGGTCGGGTTTACGGGGGGGGCTCTTCCTTCCATTGATTGGTTTGGATACTATGAGTATCCTCAGGTTTTCGATTTTTTAAATGAAAACTTAGATTTAATCGGGAAAACCGATCCGGAAACCTTGAAGGCAGCATTGGTCCCTCCTCTCCAGAACGAAGATACGCCGCCTAATGTGAGGAACGTAAGACGCTCGGTTTCTGGTGCGCGCCATGCTTTCTACTGTTTAACATACTATTTTGATAACCTCGGAGACTACGGGCTTGATGAGGCCGGTGAATTTAAATTTGCATGGGTTAATCATGCCTCGGTAAAAAGACTGATGGATAGAGCTCGCAAAATTTTCTCTGCGAAAGGCATTCCGCTGCCTGGACAAAAGGAATTTCATGACCCTGAACTGCCGCCTCTTTCGCGTAAACGGTGACGACATGCCGCTAAGTAGTTTTAATTGATCTTGAAAGAAATCATAATTTGCGCCGCATCGATTAAGGAATCGATTGATATCAATAATTGGATTATATTGTCCTCTTGCATACTGAATTCAGATTCGCGCCGAAACAGGCCTTCGTATTTTAAAGCGATTCGTCTGCTATGGATTTAATAGTAAGTCAAAGGGGT
>OUMF01000027.1_pt1 | contig 14548 bp, 7 predicted proteins | sample 1690971 | NCBI WGS metagenome assembly OUMF01 (sample SAMEA3914864, study PRJEB12502) | metagenome | biome: forest; material: soil | place: USA | collected 2012-03-12 | depth 0.3 m | reverse complement strand
CGCCGTACCCGAGCGTCGTTCCCGCCGGCACATCGATCGTTGCTCCCAACCCGCCCGCCCCGCCGATCGTCATGCCGCGATTTGCGTTGAGCGCGAAATTTGCCGAACCCGGAGTCACTGCAAGTGTGGCGCCCGCGGCGATGGAGAGAAATCCTGGCGTCGCCGCAGCGGGCGCTGCTCCGATGCTGGAATCGGCGGCGATGACCAAAGTTCCCGCGTTGATCGCGGTCGCCCCGGTGAAAGTATTGCCGGCGCCGAGCGTGACCGAGGCCGTGCCATTGACGGCCAAGCCACCTCCGCCCCCGATTGGCTGCCCTGTCACGACATAGTTTACGATGTTATTCGAGAAAACGATCCCGCCGATGGGCGAGACTGGAGCATTCACGTTGATCGTCGTATTCCCCACGCCGTCCGTGAAGGATACGGCGCTCGCATCGGAATAGGGGCTCGTCGACCAGTTGCTGTCCGCGAAGTCCCAGTTATTGCTCACGGCGCCCGTCCAGGTCAGCGTCGGCACGGACATCCGAAGCAGCAGTTGGTTTCCCGAGGTCACCACGCTGTAAGACACGCCGTTTACCGCCGCCGAGCCGGTGGCATTGATCGTAAAGGTCGCGTTGTCCGAGATGCCGCCAACCGCTGTAAAGAGCGGATAGTCGCCCACGGTGGAGCCGGGCAGAAGGTTCACATTGAGTGTCTCGGCTCCGGTGAGCGTCAGGGCGTCGGCGACGCTGGCGCTATCATTGCCGCCTGCGCCGGAAAGGTCGAAATTCAATGTGGCGCCAGCATTGAGGGAGACCGTCCCCAGGTTCAGTTTTCCGATCTGTCCATCCCCCGCCGGCGACAGCGTGCCGCCGATCGCGATTAAGCCGGAATAGGTTCCTGTGCCCTGCAATTGCCCGCCCTTTGCGACCGCGACAGTCCCCGATGCACTGCCCATTCCGTCGAGAAAGCCGCCGGACTGCACCGAGATCGCGCTCGCGCCGGTGGCCGACCCGCTGGTGTTCGTCAGCAGGAGCGTACCCGTATTTACCGTGGTCGCCCCGGTATAGCTGTTCGATCCATTAGAGAGCGCCACGACGCCGTTGTCCACTTCGATTCCACCCGTGCCTGTCAATGTGCCGTCGAAGGTGTTATTCGCCAGAAAGCCGATGACACCGCCGTTGAGGTTGACCGCCCCTTTTCCCGTCAGCGAACTGACGAATTGCAGGGCGTTGCTAAAAATCGCCGCGCCATTCACCGTCAGCGCCACGTTGGAATTAAGCGAGCCGTTGAGACCGACTGAAAGCGTGCCGTTGGTCGCGACATTCAGGTTCGGCGTCGTTAGCGAACCATTAACCGTAAGCAGTCCTCCATTGACGGCAACTTTCGTCGAAGCGGTCATCGCACCGGCGGCGCCAATGACCATCGAACCGGACGTCACCGTCAGGCTTGGCGTCGTCACCGTGTTATTGAAAGTCACGCTCGCGGCCTGGTTCTTCGTAATCCCGGAGCCCGAGGTCACGTTGATCGGGCCGCCGTCAAAGGTATAGGCAAGGCTGCCATTATTGAACGCCATGGAATTCGGCGACACGCCACCCGCGGCCACTGCGATGCCGATCGGTCCCGAGGCCGAATCATCGAAGGAGACATTGCTGCCATCGCTGTAGGAATTTCCCGCGCCATTGGAAGTCCAGTTGCCGATGGAGGTGTTCCAGGCGGAGCTATGGCTGCCCGCCCAGGCGTAAGTCGGGTTCCCCTTCAGAACCTCCAAATAAACATCGCCTGAGGGGACGACGCCGCCGCCGACAGACGCATCCAACGACCCACCGCCGGAGACCACGACATAGTTGAAATTCGTACTGCCATTCACGGAAAACGTCGCCGTATTTAGAAATGTGCCGGCGCTGGCCGAACAATCGATCAAATCGTACGCGCCGATGCCAAAGCTGGGCGAGACCGACGAGACATTCAACGTGATGCTTCCGTTGAGCGAAGCCGTGAATCCGGAAGTCTGCAGCACCTGATCACTCACCCCCACCGCGCCCACGGTGACGCTTGCAGGCGCCGCGCCAAAGTTGAAGTCCAGCGTCGTTCCGTCGTTTAGCGTCAGGTTGTTGGCAATCGTGAGGATATTTGTGGTCGTCGCCGACATCGCCGGGGCGAGATGACCCGTCGAAGTCACGGTAACAGGACCGTTGATTGTTCCATTGCCACCGAGCGTCCCGCTGTGCACTCCGCTGCCTACTGTCACCGTCGTATTCCCGAGACTCGCGCTGCTCGTCACGCCGGTCCCGGAACCGATGAGCAGCACTCCGCCGTCCGCCGTGCTCGTGCCGATATTGGTCGGTCCCGTGTAGCCGCTGGAGCCGGAAAGGGTGAATGTGCCGGCGCCGACTTTGGTCAAGCTGCCCGTCGCCGCCGCACCGGAGAGCGTGCCGCTGCCAGTCACCGGCAAAATCGATGGCCCGGAAAAGCCGAGAACGCCGCTATAAGCGGTCGATCCGTTGTTGGAGCCCACGGTCAGCGAGCCGGTGAAACCTATGATATTCATGTTCCCTGCCAGCGAGCCAAACGCCTGCGTGGAGCCTTGCAAGTCCACTACTCCCGCGATTCCATTGGAATCCACTCCCACGGCGGTCGCGGTCACCGCAGAGCCGGCCGGAATTTGATTCGAAGAGCCAAATTGCACCACTCCGTAGCCCGCCAGTCCCGCCGGCACCGTCGTGTTATTCGCCACGGTCTTGAGCACGGTGACGCCGGTATAGTTGCTCGGCGTCCCGGTGTTGTTTAGGATCACGAATGGCACATTTGATCCCGTGTTGGTATTGAGGGAGGAATCCGCCGTGAAGGTCATTCCGCCCGGACCAGTGATTGGCTGTGAAATGACCCATCTCGAGCCGCCCACGTAGCTCAGCGCGCCGCCTTGTGGTCCTACGGTGATTCCTCGATTGGGGTTGAAATTGAATCCGGACGAAGTTCGCAGATCTCCGCCATTGAGCGTAATGTCATTGGCTTCGAAAGTCGTTGGCGCCGTTCCTAGATTCGAGTCTGCATCGACCTTGATCACACCACCGTTGATCGTGGTGACACCGGTATAGGTATTCGTCTTCCTACTCCCCGCGTTTTGCTGGGAAAGATCGAGGATGCCCGGGCCTGACTTGGTCAGGCCGATCGCGCCCGTGATCGTGGAAAAGATCTGCAGGTTGCTGGACGTAGTGACGATGAGATCCGTCCCGGTGGTCGTCAGCGATCCGGACGCTGCACCCCCGATGATGCCGATGCTGGCGCAATTGGGAATCGCGGGCTGATTGTTGGCCGCGACCACCGCACTCGTTGCGCCATTGGAAATGATCCCGCCGCTCGCAATGGTGATAAGCTGATTTGAAGTCCCGAAGCTGATGTTGCCGCCGCCTGTGAGGTAGAGCGAATTGATCGCCTGAGTTGTGCCGGTGACCGTGCTGTTGAGCTGAACATTCGACGTCGCCCCCAGTCCCAGCGTTGTCGCATACGTGGACAGCGGCGTGACGTTGCCGCCGCCGTCCACGGTGGCGAAATCGAGCGCGCCGGTGTTATCCAGCTTTCCCACCGTCGCCCAGCCGCCGATGATGCCATTGTTGAGCGTAACATTTGGCAAATTGATCGCCGCGCCTGATCCAACGCTGAAATTGACCGTCCCGCCCGCGTGCGCCGCCACGTTTCCGCTCGTCGCTGGGGCGGAGCGCACCAGGCTAAGCGTCGTCCCGGTCGCGCCCAGAGTAAGCGCCGCGCCGGCGCCGCTTGCGCTGATCACGCTGGCGCCGGAATTCACCGTAACTGTCCCCACGGTCTCCGTCGTCGGTATGGCAGAATTGCCCACGAGGTTCAGCGTTGCGCCCGCCATCGAGATACCGAGCGAATCGGCCAGCCGATTCTGGGTTGCATGGTTTGCCCCGCTGCTATCGAGCACAAGGGTCGAGCCGCCATTGAGTGTGAGGGCGGCGATGTTTGACAGGCTGCCATTGGCTCCGCTGAGTACGAGCGCCGTGCCGCTGGTCGACAAGGTCGTAGCGCCGGCATAAGTGTTGGCGCCGCTGAAGTTGAACGAACCCGCGCCCGACAAAATCAGGTTGTTTCCCACCGCCCCCGAAATGGCTCCGCTGAACGCCAGCGGCTGAGCGACCGAGTTATTCGTCCAAGTCTGAGTGGCGGCGAGCCAGACGTTCGTACTCAGCGTGACGGACGCATTGGAATTGTTGGTTAATCCGCCTGCCCCCAGATTCAGTGTATTCGATCCGCCAATGGCGATGGGATTCGCGGCAATCGCATCCGTCGTGAAAGTGAGACCATTGATCGAAAAATCCCGCCCGAGCGAGGTGGTGAGATTTTGTGCATTGAAAAGCACGAAGTTGACGTTGTCACCCGCGTCGGGAAGCGCGGAAGTCCCGTTGTTGAAATCCGGCGACGACGACCAGTTCGTCCCGGCCAGACCGCCGGTGGTATTCCAATTGCCGTCATGATCGCCAGTCCAGTAATATAAACCGGCGATGGTGATGGCGGGTCCGCAAACGGCAGCGGCGGCTCCAAGTCCAGCGATGCAGATGCTGCGCCAGACGCGTTCTCCACGACGGCAGCTGACAGATTTAACAGAATGGCGTTTCAACATATCGACAAGAAAGGCTGCAAATGTGAAGGCGACGCCCGGAATTCGAACCATCGCGCGGAGGATTGGGAAAACCCGGCAAAATCACGGTCATCCGGCTCGGAACCGACTTGGATTCGGGAAGAAGCATCTTCAATACCGGGAAAAGCGCTGGCGCCATAATGCCACAAGCTGCGCCGCTGTACTCGCAAATTCCGTGTCGAAGATTTGTCTGCCCGTGTCGTCACCAACCGTAAATGTGGCTTCCACTTTTTTTCCCAAGAGCGCAACAACTCGTTGGCAAAAACGCGCATCAAGCCGTGATGCCAACGCAAAAGCAGACGCCACGGGCAAAACGAAAAGGCTCCCGCCGGATTTCTCCAACGGGAGCCTTGCGAAGCTGAACTTACTGAGGAATCAGGCGAATGTAGTCGAAGGACTCACCGTAGCCGGCGCTGCTGGCGTTTTTACCGGTGATCGTAAACTTGAAGTCCTTATCGCCGGAGGAACCAAGGGTAAATACCCCCAAATCCACGTACGTGAAAACTTCCGCCGTAGTGTATTCGTCATACGGCAAACCGTGATTCGTGAAGCTCGTGGAGCCATGCGCCGCGACTGCACACTGCCAGATGCCCCGGCCCGTGAAATTCTTCACGCCGACTTGCAGGTCATAATTGCCGGCCGCCAGTCCGGGCACCACGTAGGTCACGAAGTTCCCGACGGCGTTGGAATCGAGGATCGTCCCCACGCCATTGCTATACCGGGAATCGGAAACAAGACGGTGAGTGATGCCGGCGGTCTGGCCGGCCACGGTAAGATTCTCGGTTTCGAACTGGAGCGCTGGATTTCCACTTGCAGTCAGCCATGCCGCGTCGAGATCGACGCTCGGGCTGCCGGAATCACCCACTTTGTTCAGCGTGACCGTGAGTTTTTGCCCGGCTTCGACGCCGTGGTAGATCAGTGTCGCGAGGAGGTTGTTGCTGCTCGAGATCGTCGTTGTGCTGATGAACTCCGGAGCTGAGGCGTCCGACAGCGCGGCCACCAAAGTGACCTGGGCGCCTGTGGCTCCTCCGTAGAGGATATTCAGCGTGCGCGTCGTCGTATCGGCCGGCACAGTGAAAGTCCAACCCGCATTGATCTGGCCGTTGCACCAGATGTAATTCTGGTCATCGCCGTTGCTGCCGGTCGGCGTGCCATCACTCCAACCGACATTGCGGGTCGTCTGGTTGAACGTGCCATAGGCGCCGCTCGTGACCCCAGGGGTAATTCCGATCCGGGTAACATCGCTGATCTTGCCGCCGCCGCTGGATTTGTGGATATAAGTGCCGTTCCAGTGCGCCCAATCGGCCGTGCCGAGGGAGGTCAGGTTATAGGTGGTCGTCGCCGCCGTCGCCACCGTGCCGGTCAAGGCGCCGCCCGAAGCCGAGCCATGGAGATTGTTCACCCACAACTCGACAGGATGTGGCGCGCCAAAGACGCCGTGATTACAGGCAAAGAAGTCGAGATCTCCATCGCCGGAAAGGTCGGAGGAAACGACGTTCTGGCAGCCCGTGTTCTCGAGGATCTGCGGCGTGAAGTGCCCGGCGCCATCGCCGTAGTAGACCGCCACGCGATCGTTGTTATAGGTGTAGGGCCCGCCGCTCGGGTCGTGCGCCTGCTCCTGCTCGGAGATGATGAGGTCGAGATGGCCGTCGTTATCGACGTCCGCGACTTCGATCCAGTGTACGGCCTGCCAAGTGGTGTCGATGGTGTGCTTGGTCCAGGTCCCGGTGCGGCGATCCGCCGGCGCCGAGTACCAGATGAGGCCTTGCGTGCCCTGCGCGGCTTCGTTGGGCACCTGCACGATGTCCATGCGGCCGTCGCCGTCGAAGTCGCCAGTCACCAAGGTCGGTCCGCCCGTGTCGTTGGAGGCAATGAGATGCGCAATCCACGTGCCAGTACGGGCGTTGCCGCCGGTCTCGCGCGGGTTTTCAAACCAATAGATGCCGGTCGTCGTATTGCCGACGATGTTGACGGCGCCCTTGCCCGAGCCAATGTCGAGCAGCGCCATGCCGTCCTGCGCAGAGCCGGAGGCTGCGGCGCCCCAGTTGATCGAGCTCCAGGAGGTTGGGCTATTCTGGAAATTGACGTTGCGGGTGCGGGACGTCACGACGTCCATCTTGCCGTCGCCGTCGATGTCAGCGAGACGCACTTCGTGACCGATGCCGGAGGCGATATTGTGCACTGTCCACGTCCCGCTGCCGTCGCCGCCCGGGTGTTGAAACCAGACGACGCTGGAATCCGGAATGCTGCCGTCCGCCGCGTAGCTGCAGATGATGTCAGGAAAGCCGTCGCCATTGACGTCGAAGATCTGTGAGTGCTCGTAAAAGGCGCCCGTGCCGATGATGGTATGTTTCGTCCAGGCATCGGTTGGATTCCCGGAGGCCGGGAATTGCCACCAGTACATGCCGGCCGCGCCGTAGGCGTTGCCCATACCGACAATGAGGTCTTTTTTGCCATCGCCATTGATATCGGCGATCGCTTTTTCGAGGGGTTCGCCGCCGGCGTCGGAGGCGACGGTGACGTGAGTGAAGTAGGTGATGCCGTGCGCGGGGACCGTGAGGGCGGCGGCGGCGGCGGCCGCATAGACCGCGGACCGCAGGGCATCAATCCCAGGGAGATGCAATTTCATAGTTGCGAGGGTTCTAATTTACGGCCGGCCCTTCTCTGCCGCCGGCTGTCTTGGTGCTTTTCGGTTAGCGTTGACTGAGGGTTTTGCGCGGAGGGACTTCTTGCGCCGAGGGGGACTCGGGCGCGGACGTTCCTCCGGGAAGGACAGTCACATTTCTAGCGAAAAGGGCGCCCGATTGGCTATGCGTCTTGTGCCCAACCTTTTGCGATTCAGGTCCGGTTTAGGCAAGAAACCGAGGGTTTTTAGGTATGCAAAACAGGTGGAGATCGCAAACGTTCGTGCCATACCTACAGATTTGGACCACGCCTGCACTGCGCGGCTTCGCATCCCGAAGGGATGCCAGCGATTAGCCGGTGCGTCGAGCGAGCATAGCGAGTGAGACCACCGGTTGCTTTCGAATGAAGCATGCACCCTGAAAGGCGTGCCAGCGAAGTTTGAGTTCTCCTGGAGACGCTGCTCAAAAATGCTCTGACGCTCGAAGTATTCGCTCCATTTCGCGAACGAATCCGCCGCTGGAAGCAATTGCCGCTGGCACGCCTTTCAGGGTGCGTCCTTCGTTCGAATAAACCGGTGGTCTCACTCGCTACACTCGTTCGACACACCGGCTAATCGCTGGCATCCCTTCGGGATACAGATGCGCATGCGCCGAAGGCGCGCATGGCGAATCCGAGGATTTGCTACAAGAGAATGCGATCGTAAACACCATTGGCCTGCGCAAAAAGAGGCAATGGCCGCAGCAGCGAACAACGCTAACTCCCGCCCATCAATTCGTCTTCAACACTTCAATGAAAGCCTCCTGCGGGATATTCACCCGGCCAATAGCCTTCATGCGCTTCTTGCCTTCCTTCTGCTTCTCCAAGAGCTTGCGCTTCCGTGAAATGTCCCCGCCATAGCATTTCGCGATGACGTTTTTGCGCATGGCGCTCACGGACTCACGAGCCACGATCTTGCCGCCGATCGCCGCCTGGATCGCCACTTGGTAAAGTTGTGAGGGAATCACTTCCTTGAGCTTTGTCGCCAAGGCACGGCCGCGGGACTCCGCCTTATCGCGATGGACGATCGAAGAGAAGGCATCCACCGGCTCGCCGTTAACGAGCATGTCCAGCTTGACCAGCTTCGAAGCCGCATAGCCAGCCTGCTCGTAGTCCATGGATCCATAGCCACGGGTCATCGATTTGATGCGATCCACGAAATCGACCAGAATTTCGTTCAGCGGCACCTCCGTAGTCAGCATCACACGCTTGGTATCGAGTGACTCGGTATGCTTCACCTCCCCGCGCTTTTCCATGACGAGCTGGAGAATGGGCGAAATGTATTCGTTCGGCACCATAATGAAGCACCGCACGATGGGCTCGCGGATCTCGGCGATGACCGAGGGGTCGGGCAGATTCTCCGGGTTATCGACATTCAGCACCTCGCCGTTGGTTTTCAGCACCTCGTAGATGACCGAGGGGTAGGTCGCGATGATGTCCATGTCGTACTCGCGACGCAGGCGCTCCTGGATGATCTCCATATGGAGCAGGCCGAGGAAGCCGCAACGGAAGCCAAAGCCCAGCGCCACCGAGGTCTCCGGCATGAAGTGGAAGGCCGAATCATTGAGCTGCAGCTTGCCCATGGCCGCCTTGAGGTGCTCGAAATCGGCCGTATTGATCGGGTAAATTCCCGAGAACACCATGGGCTGGATCTCCTGAAAACCCGGCAGCGGCTCCTCAGCCATGGCGCGGGCGCTGGTCATGGTGTCGCCCACCTTTACTTCAGCCGCGGTTTTGATATTGGCGATGGCATAGCCGACGTCGCCGGCTTGGAGCGATGCTTGGGCGGTCATTTTGGCCAGGCCGGGACGGAAAATCCCGACCTCCTTGACCTCATAGGCCTTGTTGGTCGCCATGAGCTTTACGGCATCGCCGGCCTTGATTTCGCCGTCTACCACCCGGACGTGGACGATGACCCCGCGGTAAGTGTCAAAATTCGAGTCGAAAACGAGCGCCCGCAGACGTTCGGATTTCTTTCCCGCCGGATGTGGGATCCGCTCCACCACGGCCTCCAGAATGTCGTCAATGCCGAGGCCCGCCTTGGCGCTGGCCGGAATGGCTTCGTCACCCGGAATGGCCAGGATCTCCTCGAGCTGCCGCCGGACCGACGGCAGGTCGGCGTTGGGCAGGTCGATCTTATTGATCACCGGCACGAGTTTCAGGCCCTGCTTCTCGGCGAGGTGGACATTGGCCACCGTCTGCGCCTCGACGCCCTGCGCGGCGTCAACGATGAGCAGCGCTCCTTCGCAAGCGGCCAGAGAGCGCGAGACTTCGTAGGCAAAGTCGACGTGCCCCGGCGTATCCATGAGATTCAGCTTATAGACATGCCCATCCTTCGCCTTGTAGCGCATGGTCACCGGGTGCGACTTGATCGTGATGCCGCGCTCGCTTTCCAGGTCCATGGAATCGAGCAACTGATCCTCTGACTCCCGCTTCTCGATGGTGCCCGTAAATTCCAGCAAACGATCGGAAAGGGTCGTCTTCCCGTGATCGATGTGCGCGATGATACAGAAGTTGCGAGTGCGAGTATGGGGCATGGCGAGCCGGCCATTATGGGGGCGACTGGCGACCCGGTCAAGGAGGGCTGTGCATAGCAGACTCCGGAAGATGACTTCTTTGGAAGCCTGCCGGCAAAATGGACGACTTCACCTTGGCCGTTCGCGTAGTCTTTATCGACGTCGGAATGGCCGCTGCCGCGTCATTTCGACTCTCCGACCACCTTTTCAGCGACGATGATCGGCCGACCTTTGGAATCTTTGCCGACGAGTTTTTTCGAATCGGAGTGCATTCGAACGACCTCGACTTCTCGGCCATCGCCCCAATTCAACTCGTAATCGTTCCCCTTTTTCGTCCATTTGCCGTCCTCCCGGAAATTTGGAGCCATACGTGACGCCAACCCATTTGTCGCGAAGGTCGCGATGTTGCGCCCCATCTTCCATCTCCCGATCAAAGGATCGATATTCTGGGTATCCGGAGCAGCCGGCGTCGCGCTGGGCGGGACGGCAGCTTTCGGCATTGCCGGAGGATTTCCCTTCCCCTCGTCGAATGAACTCGTGAGCGCGATACTCTCCGCAGCGATCTGCAGCTCGAATCCCGCAATTTGGAGCGTTTCTCCCGCAGCCACCGTCCGCCGCAGACAGTGATTGACGTTGATGCCCGAAATCACCCCGCTCGCCGGCTCCCAGCCGGAAGCATTGCCTCCAAGAAATTTTTCGTCACTCGTATGGGATGCGCCGCCAAAGACGTAGATGACGCCCGCCTTGCGAACACGAACCTCGTACGTCTGGATATTCCGCTGCGGGATCGAGATGAATTGCCAGCCCGCGACTTCCGGACTGACCTTCTCGATGGTTCGCAGCGGATTCGAATCGTACAGCCTCGGCTGCCCAGGTTCCAACTTCAGCACGTTGATCTTATCCGGCGATTTAACCAGCACCGCCGCCTGCGCCGCATCGGTGGCTCCGGATGAGACTCGGTCGAGAAGCGCTATCGCGGCGCATAGCGCCAAGCTCAAATTGCGCCACGCAAGCTTCCAAATTTTACAGGGGATAGAATGGGGCGCCATCCGCAGAAGGCTATTCAGTAAGCCACTTCCCGACAAGGCGAATCCCTCCATCACCCCACGCTTGGGAATTCGCATTTCTATGGGCGCTCGTTGGACCTCTGGTTAGATTCACGCCCCATGGCTGACCAGTTCACACCCGCCGAGCGTTCCGGCATCATGCGCCGCGTCCTTTCGACGGGAAATCGCGCCACGGAGGCGCGTATGGCGCAGCTCTTCGTCCAGCACGGCATCAAGGGCTGGCGGCGGCGCTGGCCAGCCTTTGGCAAACCGGACTTCGTCTTTCCCCAGCGGCGGTTGGCCATTTTCATTGACGGCTGTTTTTGGCACGGCTGCCCCCAGCATTGCCGCAAGCCGGCTTCGAACCAGAGCTACTGGCTGCCCAAGCTCCAGCGGAACCGCCGGCGGGATCTGCTCGTGACCCGCACGCTCCGCGCCAAGGGCTGGCGCGTCCTGCGCATCTGGGAACATGAACTCCGCCGGGCGAACGAAGCCGCCCTGGTGCGGCGCCTGCGCCGTGCGATCTCCCGAGAACGCCGCTGCCTCAACGTGACGGGTGGCGCCACAGCCGCGTAGACAACCGCAACGCGAGTGCTAACTTTTCGCCCCATGAAGAAGCGGGTGTTCAAAACCATCGTCGCCCTCCTGCTGGTATTCACCCTCCTGGCCGGCACGCGCATGCTCGATGCCGTCGTCGCTCCGGAGAAAGAGGATTCCGGCTATGCCAGCATTGCCGTGCTCGCCCGGGCCATGCAGCTCATCCGCCAGGACTATGTGGATGAGTCAAAGATTTCCTATGCCGATCTCACTCACGCTGCGCTGAGGGGAATGCTCAGCTCACTCGATCCACACTCACAATTCATGGATCAAAAGGCGTTCGAAGGCATGGAGGAAGACACCAACAGCCGCTTCGACGGACTGGGCGTCGTGGTCACGCAACGCGAGGGTTCGCTGGTCATCGTCGCGCCGATGGAGGATTCACCGAGCTTCCGGGCCGGCATCCTGCCCGGCGACCAGATCCTCAAGATCGACGGTCAGTCGACGGAGAGAATGGATATCAACGACGCCATGAACAAGCTCCGCGGCGAGGTCGGCGAAAAGATCACACTCACGATCCTACGGCCTTCCACCAAGGAGATCAAAGACTACCCGCTCGTCCGGGAGAACATCAAAGTGGCCAGTGTGAAGGATGCCCGCCTGCTGCCGGTGGAGACAGCGGGTGATTTTAAGATCGGCTACGCGCGCATCACCCAATTTAACTCTCCCACGGCGAGCGAGCTGAGCAAGAAACTGGACGAGATGGAAAAACAGGGCATGCAGGCATTTGTCCTCGATTTGCGCTTCAATCCCGGTGGTCTGCTCAATTCCGCCGTCGATGTGGCCGGGCTCTTCCTGCCGCCAAAGACGGTGGTCGTCTCCACCGAAGGCCGCGTGCCTTCACAGAGTCACGTCTATCCGACTTCCGAGAATGCCAAGATCCGCCCGCGCTTTCCCATGGTGATCCTGATCAATGGCGGCAGCGCCAGCGGCGCAGAGATCGTGGCCGGCGCGCTGAAGGACCTCAATCGAGCGATTCTGGTCGGCGAGACGACCTTCGGCAAAGGCTCGGTGCAAAGCGTGATCCAGCTCCAGGATGGCACGGCGGTGCGCCTCACCACGGCGAAATACTTTACGCCAAGCAAGCGGGTGATTCACGAGCACGGTGTGACGCCGACGGTGCGTGCGACTTTCACCCAGGAGCAGGATCGTCAGCTCCTCCTCCAGCGCCGCGACGACTTGTATGCCGACACGGAGAAGCGGGAACTCCCGACTTTTCACGATACGCAACTGGAACGCGGGGTCGATGCCCTCAAAGGGGTGCTGATTTACAACGAGCGGAATGCGGCCGGAAAGAAAGTGGCCGAAAACTAGCATCGTGAATGTCTAGTTTGCACTGACCAACAAAGCATGTCGGATCATTCGCTTTTGCCGCCGCGACTGGCAGCGCCGTTCATTCTGGCCATCGAGACCTCCTGCGATGAGACCGCCGTCGCCATCCTGCGCGGCGGCTCGCTGCTGGCCAGTGAAGTGGCCTCGCAGATTCCTCTGCACCAGGCCTACGGCGGCGTCGTGCCGGAGGTGGCTTCGCGAAATCACCTGCGCGCGTTGCGTCCCGCATTGGAACGCGCGGCCGAGGCGGCCGAGATCGAGCTTTCGCAAGTGGACGCCTTTGCCGCGACTAGCGGCCCAGGCCTGGCCACGTCGCTCATGATCGGCGTTTCGGCAGCCAAAGGCCTGGCCGTCGGTTTCGGCAAACCCTTCCTGGCCATCAATCACCTGGAAGGCCATCTCCTCTCGCCCTTCTTCGGCCAGGAAGTCCGCCCGGCGCTTGGCCTCGTCGTGAGCGGCGGGCATACGCTCCTCGTGGACATCGCCAGCCTGGGCAGCTATCGGCTCCTGGGGCAGACGCGGGACGACGCCGCTGGCGAGGCTTTCGACAAAGTCGGCAAACTGCTCGGCCTCCCCTACCCCGGCGGCCCCCATGTGGATCGCCTCGCAGCCACCGGCAACCCCGCCTGGCACAACTTCCCGCGCAGCATGCTCAGCTCGGATGACCTGAACTTTTCCTTCAGCGGCCTGAAGACTTCCGTGCGCTATTTACTGCCCAAGTTGGAAACACTTCCGCTGCCCGACCTCTGCGCCTCCTTCCAGGAAGCCATTGTCGACGTGCTCGTCGAAAAGACCCTTGCCGCGGCGCGGCAAGCGCGCCGGCGCGTCGTCGCGATCAGCGGAGGAGTGAGTTGCAATCGGCGGCTGCGCCAGCGCTTTGTCGAAGCCTGCACCGGCGCCAAGCTCGAGCTCCTCGTTGCAGAACCGCGGCTTTGCACTGATAACGCGGCGATGATCGGCTATGTCGCAGCGCTGCGGTATGCAGAAGGGGAAAGCTCGCCTCTGGATGCAGACATCGATCCAAATCTGCGCCTTGCGGTGGCACGATAGCGCCCTTTTTCTTTCAAAAAGCCGTCAACTCATTGGAGGCGAGCGCACCGATCGCCCCAACCTTGTTACTCGGCTCAGCAATTCATACATATGGAATCTGGAATCTCCTTTCCCGAAAAAATCGCCGGCTTCACGCGAGGTGAATCGAAAAGCTACACCTTTGCTCCCGGCGAACCCGGCGTCGCGATTCCCTATCACGCCAAGGATTGCGACGTCACCGTTTTCATTCGCCGCGTTGACCCCAAAAAAATCACGAATCCGGCGACGATCGTCGACGAAAGCCTGGCGAGCGTGAAGCAACTCGAAGCTTGGGGGCACTTATTCAAAGGTAATGATTTACACGAGCGCGGACGACGACGCCATGCCTGGATGGTCGAAGGCTGCCTTCACGGCGCGACACGAAGGGGCGCCTCTCATGTCATTCATTTACGCTACAATCAAAGCCGATTTTGCATACAAATTGCGGATCACCGCGCAAAATCCCAAAGACAACTCCTTCCAGAAATTCGTCGCCGAATTTCAAAAAATCGTGAATGACGCAAGGCCCATGCCGTGACAACGGAGCGCCTCTTCAAGCGGCTCCGTCCATACGGACCGCCCAGATCGCCAGCGGACTGATGGCGAATGTTTCCGGATCCTGAATCACCGCGCCGAGTCCCGCAAGGAATCGACTAGGAACTCTGTTTCCGAGATACTGCCAGATAAAT
>OUMF01000015.1_pt1 | contig 15341 bp, 10 predicted proteins | sample 1690971 | NCBI WGS metagenome assembly OUMF01 (sample SAMEA3914864, study PRJEB12502) | metagenome | biome: forest; material: soil | place: USA | collected 2012-03-12 | depth 0.3 m | reverse complement strand
GTCCGAGGGCAGAGTTTGATTCCGGCGAATCCTGCTCAGAGAAACACGCTCTGACACCGTTGCCAGTGTTTCGATGATGTCTCCTCTTTCGTAGTTCACGAGAACAGCATTCGCCAGATTGCATGCAAACGGCAAGAAGTGTTAGGGTAACAAAACGAGCGGCGTGGATGGCGACGGCTGCTGGCACGCCTTTCAGGGTGCGTCGTTTGCCTGGGAACAACCGGTGGTCTTGCTCGTTGCCCTCGCGCGACTCACCGGCTAATCGCTGGCATCCCTCCGGGAAGCAAATTGGAGCCATGCAACGCGGTCGATGGACCGCGGCTTGTCGGCAAAGCCTCGAAATCGAGCTTGAGCGCCCAGACTCGGAGTGCTGACCGACAACACTCCGGCGGACTCAATATAGCTTTTGCAAATGACGGAACTAAAGGCCGGAGGCTTTCTCGCTTGTGCTCTGCCCTGAGGCGACCGATTTCCGAAGGGTTTCATTGATATACTCGACCTTTACCCGCCGCGGTTTGTCATCGCGGAAGTGGAGGTTGATGGTGACCTCGGTGTGGGTTGCATTGTTGACCAGCTTCCAGGTCGTCGACACCGGTTTCGTAGCTTCCGCTTGGGGAATTCCGTATTTTTCCGTGAGCATCTTTCGCACGGCCTTATAGGTTGCCTCGCTGTCATTGTTATGCTCCGTAAAGGTCATCGCGCCGTGCCAGAGGCGGTCATTGGCGATGTGAAGATCCCAGAAATCGATGCCGAATCCGGCCACGGTTCCACCCGTATAGACCAGATCATCCGATCTCGTCCATCCCTTGTCGACCTTCGCGCCTTTTTCCGCCATCGCCTGTCGGAGTTCTTCGCTCGAGGAGCCCCACTTCATGCCGGCGAATTCTTCAGGGGCCGGCTCGACGCCGCGCGCGGTTTGAAGCGTAAGGGTGAGTGCGGCAAAGGCGATGAATCTGGCGGGAATAAAAAAGGGGTTCCCTTCTTTTCCCGATGCAGGTCGTGTCGTGTGGGTTGGGCTTCGACGGTCCATGCGGCTATCTAAAGGTGTTCAGAAACGATTGCAAGACGATCGTTGTTACTCTGCCTGCTACTTGCAGATGAATTGTTGACGCCGACCTTTAGCAGACTTGGTTGGAACGCGCCGTTGGCGCTCGATCGCTCGTGTCTGAAAACCTAACATCAGTCTCACATTTGAACGGGCCTTAGATCGACATAAAATTAGATATGTGGGCAGCCTCGATGCGCTCACCGGCGCCCTTCTGCGCGCACCTCGGGCTTCGTGAGGCGCTCGAAGTCTGTCTTCGATAGATAATATTCACGGTCCTCTGCCGCAAGCGGGCCGGCCCGCGCCGGAATCCTGTCTTGTACACCTAAAGTACTACGCTCAACCGCTTGTCGGTCTCCCCTGCGGTCTTCAAATTGAGCCTCGCACCTCGCTCCATTTGGCGGTCCTGCATACCGCATTCCCGCCTGCGAAGTCTTATCTCCTCCTCCTATGAACATTACGACCCCTCGAACCCGAAAATTCGTCCTGACCGCCCGGCTCCTCCAACTCCTTGCCCTGACTCCAGCCGCGCCGGTGATCGCAGATACCTGGACCTCCGTCCCGCTTGGCGGTGGCGGTTATGTGACCGGCTTGGTCAGCAACTCCAATGGCAGCGCGATTTATTGCCGGAGCGATGTCGGCGGGGCCTTCCGCTGGATTCCGGCCGCCGATGGCGTCAATGGCTCCTGGATCTCGATTACCGATGCGATGGTCCCCTACAACACGCCGGGAGCGGCCGGGCTCGTGAATGTGGACGGCATCGGGGTAGATCCGAGCAGCCTGAATACGGTCTACATCGGCGCAGGCTCTTCCGGCTCCGGATTGCGCGGGATCTTTTGTTCGACGGACCAGGGCGCGACCTGGACACAAATCAATGCCACCATTCGAATGTCCGGCAATGGCAGCTATAGAACCCGCGGCGAGCGGCTCGCGGTGGACCCCAACAATCCTAATATCGTCTGGTACGGGTCCATCCTGGATGGCCTCCAGAAAGGCGTAAAGAGCGGCGGCGTCTGGACTTGGACGCAGATCCCTGCGGCTTCCGTGCCCTTTGGTCTAGCCAATGCCGGCGTTACCTTCGTGACTTGCGACAAAAACGGCGCGAGCACCATCGTCTATGCCGGCGTCCAGGATGCCAGCGTCGGTGGCGTCTATAAAAGCGCCGACGGCGGCGCCACCTGGAGCAAAGTTGCCGGGACGCCTCTCCTCGCGCCGCATCGCGCGCAGATCACCTCGAATGGCACGCTTTACGTCACTGGAGGAACTGATGGAACGGCCAAACTCGTACGCGGCGGCTCGCTCGCGCTGCTCTCTTCGCTCCCCGCGGCGACCAACTATCACGGTGTGGCCGTGGATCCGAATGATGCGGCCGGCAATACCGTCTATGTCTCGCAAAGTTCGGGCAGCCCGATCTGGCGGTCGATCGATGGAGGAACGACTTGGGCGAAACAAGACACGATCTTTAATGAAGGCCCGGTCACGCTTTTCAACCATCGACGGACGGAGCCAGATGGCACGCCGAGCGCAACCGGATACTGGTTTGGCAACACCTCGTCTCTCCTCGTCAATCCCGCGCACTCCAATGAGCTCTGGCTGGGCGACTTTTTCGGCGTGAGCCGGACGTCGGATGTGGCGGATCTCGGAACCAATCCGGGAGCCTGGTGGTATACCCTGCAGAAGAATCAGGAAGAGACCGTCGTGCTCGATATCAAAACGGCGCCGAGCGGCGCGAAGCTCATGACGGGGATTGCCGATGTCGGAGGCTTCCGCTACCTGGATACGACCGCCCGCCCCAACGGAACGGGTGGCAATAGCATGGGGAATCCGGGGGGAGGCAATGTCACCGGCCTCGACTTCAGCGAAAGCAACCCGAGCGTCTGGGCACGCGGCTGGGTGAATTCCTCGGGAAGCACCGGGAGCGGAGCGGTCTCCTCGGATGGGGGCGCGAGCTGGCTGCGCTTCGGGCAGATTGCCAAGAAGAATGTTACGAATAGCACTACGGCCGGCACGGAAGCCTGGGACGTCAGTGTCTATCTGGCGAAGCAGAAAGCGAAAGGGGTCAACACCGTGACTTTCGTCGTCGCTTCCGACAACACGGCCGATTATTCGCAGAACAGGGTCAACTTCGACTCGCGAGAAGCGACCGATACGACGGCGCGGCCCAAGCTGGTCATCAACGGCTCGACCACTCTCACGGCGACGGCCGACACCATGGTGAATGGAGGCAGCACGACGACCAACTACGGCAACGCCACGACGCTTTCCGTAGGCTATTACTTTGGCAACGCCGTGAACAGCCGCTGGTGCTACTTCAAGTTCGACCTCAGCAGTGTGAGTGCGATCTCCTCTGCTTCCTTCCAATTGCACCGCCAGGTTGCGACCAATACCACCGTTTTTCCGGTCGGAGTGTACGCCTGCCTCAATACTACCTGGATCGAAGGCGACGGCGGGACTGACAATCTTCCGGCCGGCGAGATGACGTGGACGAATAAACCCGCCGCCCTCTCGAATACAGGCGGTCCGCAGGAAGGTCCGAATTACTACGACGGCCCGACCGCGCTCTCGGGCGGTCGTCTAGCTGTATCTGCGACCGATCCCAATGCGATGGTCTGGATGCCCATCAACGCCTCGCCACGTTTCAGCAATGATCGCGGAGTGAGTTGGACCGCCTCGACCGGCGCGCCGGCCTCGCAGATTGCGGGGATTTATACCAACGGCAATAGCACCTCCACGTCGGGGCAGCCCCTGGCCGCCGACCGGGGCAATGGGAATTTTTATATCGGCAAATTTGGCGGCGGTTCCCACGTCATCTATCGCAGCGCGGATGGCGGCGCCACCTGGACACAGGTGGGCAGCGTTTCGAATGGCAATAGCTACAACATGCGCACGCCGCAATTGGTCGCCGCGCCGGTGTCTCCGGCTTGCCCGACGGGCGGCGATGTCTGGCTTTGCGACGACGGAACCTACAATGGGAACGGCGGCGGTCTCTGGAGATCCACCAACTCCGCGGCGAGCTGGTCGGCGATTGCCGGGATCGGCAAAGTCACGAATGTGAGCTTTGGCAAAGCATCCTCAGGCAGCGGCTACACCGTTTTTATCAACGGCTTCAAGAGTGGAGTTGCCGGCATCTATCGTTCCGACGACTACGGCGCCACCTGGGTCCAGTTGCCCAACCCGACCATCGAGCCGGTCAGCATTGTCGCCGGAGATCGCCAGAATTACGGGCAAGTCTTTATTGGAACGGGGGGCCGCGGAGTTTTTACTTTAGGCGGAGTCCACCCGCTCCGCGAAGCTGAAGACCTGGTGATCCAATCGTTCACCGCGGCCGATACGGAAGGTGTCATCACCGATCCCGCGTTCAGCAATGGAGCTGCAGTGCAGTTGTATTCCGTCGCGGTCGGCGATCAGATCACCTTTGTTGTCCCAAATGTTGCCGCCGGCACGTACAACGTTAAAATCGGCGTCAAGAAGTACACGAGCCGCGGCATCTGGCAGATGGCCATCGGGCCAGCCGGCGGCAGTTTCACCAATGTCGGCGCGCCGCAGGACAACTATTCGGCGACGGCGAACTTCACCCAGATCGACATGGGCGCATGGACGCCGACGAGCAGCAGCGACAAGTGGGTCCGATTCACGATCACGGGAAAAAATGCCAGCAGCAGCGGTTACAATGCAGTGATCGACTCCATCACTCTGACTCCGCAGTAAGTCCAACGGCAGCGCGAGTTTGCCATCCGTAAGCAGAGATATCGGAGCGAAGGCGCAAGCCTTCGCTCCGCCTGTTTGGCCAATTCGATCCTGAGTGTCTGTGGTGATCGTTCCGGCGCCCCTGCCGGGGCGCGACTGTATTTTATCGCAAATCCGGTGGCTCACGCCACCGGCTAAATTCCGGCGTCCCTCCGGGACTAGTCTTGCGTTATTGACGGCGCCAAGTGCAGGCGAAATTGGCCGAACAAAGATTCTCTAGACAGTGAAGGTAGCAAGGGTGTGTTCTTGCTATTGATGCTCAAGTGTCAATGGTAAGAACGGACCCAGAACTGACCCCTGACGGAGGAGGGCAGTCTGCGTATTTCTGATATAACTCCAAGTAGCGAGTTCCGAAGCGGATTCGAGTAATTTCGGAGAGCTGCACACGCTTCGGTTTCGCCTCCCATTTCCCCTCCCCGTCAAAGCCGCGCAGGATCGCGCGATCACCCATGACGCCCTCGACACGGCAATGGAGGGAACGCCAATTCCGAAAAGTCTCGCAGAGCACGATGGCGAGTTTCTGATGTTTCTCGAGAGAACGGAGGATCGTTGCAGCGCTGCTCAAGTCAATCGATGGAGCGACGAGGACACTTGGCCATGTTCCCTCAGACTGGAGGATCTGCTTTCGGAAAATCCGATGCTTCGTCGTATAGAGAGATTGCACGTGGTTCCGTGCGACGGCGAAGTACCCGTCAGGTTCAAGAGCGCCGACGATGCGCGCAAGCAGCCAATCACGCGATGCTTGCAGCAAAACAACCTCAGGCGACGGGTCCCAGCCAGTCAGCGCTTCAATGCGCATACGCAACTCGACAGGCGTCTTATCAGCGATGGCTCTTTTGAGTGAAATTTGCATTACTGACGAACTCTGATGAGCAACACCAAATGGTGAGAGGAGACCCGGCGTGTCCTGCTTCACTGCAATGGATAATCTTCCGACTCAAAATTGGTCCGGATCCGAAATTTCCGACGGCCACACGAACAAATGCGCATCGTGTTGCCCCACGCATATGCGTGTTAAAAGAGAAATCTGCTAAACTGCTACCAGTCTGCCTGTGATTCGAAGCGAGGCGTCGCGGTGAGAGTTTCGGGGGAAACAGAGTTTCCGGGAGAGGCGCCGTTCCCAAAGCGCTTCGCTAACTTTGGGAACGAGAGTGGTGGTTTGGGGACGAGCGGTTCACGTTGCGCGCCTCGCCACACCAAAGCGCGCGCTCGGCTTGGCCCATGCCGGCGGATTAAGCGGACGCTACTCCTTGTTCGGGGGCAGCTCGACGATTTCGAACCAGTATTTTTCCAGGGTCTGCAAGATGTCGACCAGGGCTTCGAAGGTGACCGGCTTGACGATGTAGCTGTTCACGCCGAGGTCGTAGCTCCGATAGACGTCTTCGTCGGCCTTGGAGGTGGTGAGCACGACGACTGGGATGGTGCGCAGGGCGGGGTCGCTCTTGATTTCCTGGAGAACGGTGCGGCCGTCTTTGCGCGGCATGTTCAGGTCGAGCAGGATGAGACCGGGACGCGGCGTGTCGGCGGGGGCGGAGTATTTGCCCTGCCGGCGGAGGTACTCCATGAGCTCCTCGCCGTTGGCGACAAAGCGGATTTCGTTGATGAGTCGGCCTTCCTCCAACGCTTCCTTGGTCAGTTGACGATCGTCCGGATCATCATCGGCCATCAAGATCGTGATCGGCATGGGTTTATTGCTCATGAACGGTTGCGGCGGTTTGTTTGAGGGGGAGGGTAATGACGAAGCTGGCGCCCATTCCTTCAGTGCTCTTTGCCACAATCGTCCCTCCGTGGCGATCAGTAATTTTTCGGCAGACGGCGAGGCCGATGCCGGTGCCTTCGTACTCTTCGCGGGAATGGAGCCGCTGAAAGACGACGAAAATCTGCTCGGCGAATTTCGCCTCGAAGCCGATGCCGTTGTCCTGGACCCGGATCTGACAGACCTCGCTGCCGGGGACGCCGCCCGGGATGAGCATTTCCTGGAGGCGAAAGATGCGGCCGGAGATGTCGATCTCGGGCGGTTCGCCAGGCTTTTGAAATTTCAGCGCATTGGCGATGAGGTTCTGGAAAAGCTGGCGCATCTGCAGCGGGTCGGCATCGATCGTCGGCAGGGACCCGACTTCGACGCGGGCGCCGGTCTGCTCGATCTTGACCTCGAGGTCGGTGAGCACTTCCGCCACGACTTTGGCCAGGTCGCAGCGCTCGAAAGGCTGGGCGCGGCTGGTGACTCGGGAAAGCTTGAGCAGATCCTGGATGAGCACTTGCATGCGCTCGGCGGCATTTTGCATGCGCGCGAGGTAGTCGAGGCCCTGATCGCCCAACTGTTTGCCGCACTTGATTTTGAGGCGGTCACCGAAGGCCTGGATCTTGCGCAGCGGCTCCTGCAAGTCGTGGGAGGCTACGGAGGCGAAGTTCTGGAGCTCGGTGTTGCTGCGCTCGAGTTGCTCGGCAAAACGCTCCAGGCGTTCGGCGGCTTTGCGGCGTTCGGTGATATCGGAGGAACTGCCGACGATGCCGACGATCTTGCCATCGGTGTCGAGCAAGGGGACCTTGTTAGTTTCGAGCCAGCGTTCTTTCGTGTCGTCGTCGGAGCGGGTCGCGGGTTCCTCGCGGTTCAGGATGGGGCGGCCCGTGGAGAGGACCTGGCGGTCGTCGGCATCGAAGTTTTTGGCCGTGTCGCGCGTAAAATAGTCGAAGGCGGTGGTGCCTTCGATGGAGTGCAGATCCTCCAGGCCGAGATAGTCGCGGTGGGCGTTGTTATCCAGGATGTAGCGGCCTTTCACGTCCTTGACGTAGACGCTGTTGGGCAGCGCGTTGAGGATGCTGGACATGAGGTTGTGCTCCTGGGCCAGGGCCTCCTCGGCGCGCCGGCGGGCGGCGAGATCACGCAGGATCATCATGGTGGCGCCGCCGAGCGCGCCGACGGCCAGGGCGCCGCCGGCGACGACGGCCAGCGTGGTCTTGCGGCCGTTGTTGCCGGTGTTGTCGGAGATTTCCGAGAGGGTCTCGCGTTGCTCGCCTTCGATTTCCATGATCTGGCGGCGGATTTCGTGCGAGGCCTCTTCGGTCTTGCCGGCGGCGAAGAGGGCATTGGAGGCGGGCTCGCCGGAGACCCGGCGCATTTCGATTTCGGCCTGCTGGAGGGCAAAGCTTTGGGCGAGGAGGCTACGCAGGCGGTCGAGGCGCTTGCTCTGGGCGGCGTTGGTTCCGGCGAGCGTCTTCAGGGAATTGAAATTCTGGACGATCTGATCCTGGGACTCCGCGAGCCCGTCGAGGAGGGTGACATCGCCGGAGATGAGAAAACCGCGGCGGCTGCTTTCCATCTCCATGACTTCGCGCAGGAGCCGCTCTTCGCTCTCCACGGCCATGCGCGTCTGGGTGACCATGTCGGCCGTATTGATGAATTGGCGCGTGCTGTGAATGCTCAGAGTCGCGATGCCGACGAGCATCGCGCACACCAGCCCGAAACCGAGCAGAACCTTGCCGCGAAGAGTCGAGCGCGGCTGAGCATAAAAAGACACGGGGACAACGGGCGGCCCCGACGGAGGCGAAAGCCGCTAATTTGAATTAGAAATCGGCGAGACTATGGCGCCCCTGGGACTTGGGGGCGAGAAGTCAATTTTTGGGGTGGGTGAAAACGCGGGAGAAAGGTGGGGCGTGGCGCGTTGGGGAATGGGAGGAATGGGAGGAATGGGAGGAATGGGAGGAATGGGAGGAATGGGAGGAATGAATGGCCTTGGTGGCTAGGCGCGAGGGCCTCCTGCCCGGAGACCAGCCGCTCCCGCCCAGGGACGCCCCCGCCTGGAGAGCAGGAGCTCTCCTCCTTGAGCCGCGACGAAGCTGGAGCTTCGCGCGAGCGCGCGCCTACATGTGAAGCGTGAAGCGCCGGTTGGCGCCGATCAGAGGGTCTGCAGGAATTTCTTCAGTTCCTCGAGGCGCGGACTCTTGGCCTGGCGGACGTAGTAGCCGCTGGTGGCGACGCCGATCTGGAGGCTGGCGTCGAGCTCCAGGCCGAGGAGTCGGCCGATGCAGAAGCCGGCGTTGAAATGGTCGCCGGCGCCGGTGGTGATCTTGGGCTTGGCGGTGAAGGGTCCGACGACGTGCACGGTGCCGGTGGCGTCGGCGGCGGCGGCGAATTGCGTGGGGTGGACGACGACGGTGTCGATCCGCAGCGTTTCCTGGAGCATGGCGGCGTGCTGGGTCACGGCTTCGAAGTTTTCCTCGGGTGATTTGATGCCGAGCACTTCGCCGACCTGGCGGCTTTCCTGCATGTTCAGGCCGAGGATTACGCGAAAATGTTTCTCGAACTTGGTGACCTGCTTCAAGGCGGCGGCGATATCCTCGGTCTCGCGCTTGGCGGGATCGGCCAGATCGATGAAGAGCCAGCGCTTCTCGCCGCCGAGCTCCGGCGCGATGCGGGTCTGGATCTTTTGCCAGATGGCCGTCATGTGCGTGAGCATGGTCCAGTTCACGAGCGCGACGAGGGAGGCCGCGGAAAAGAGCGCGGTGAGCTCGGTCTCCGGCACGTGGCTGATGAGATTCGACCAATTCACATCCTTCAGGCTCTCGTGCTTGCCAAACATGAGCTTGCCGTCGTCGAACTCGATGGCGTCGGTGTAGCCGGGCTCGGCGATGGAGTGGACTTTCACGCGCTTGGCGAAGTCTTGAAAAACCGGATGGATGGCCGGGCGACCCAGGTTGCCGATGTAGGTGAGCGGCGTCCCGTAGGCATTGAGGGCATTGGCCATGATGGGGCCGTTGCCGCCGAGCTTCACCATCTGGGTGACCATTTCCATATTCGCGCTCAGGCCGGCGGCGGCGGCGATTTTTTCCGCGAAGTCGCCCATGCGCTCCAGCCGGGTGTACTTGGCGGCGGATTCGCGGGTTTTAACGACGTGGAGGATGGTGTCGACGAAGCCGTCGAAGCCCACGATGACGTTTGCTTTCGTCAGCCGATTGCGGGCGCCTTGGATTTGCTCGAAAACGCGGTGGGGAAGACGTCGATTGGACATGGCGGTGGGAAAAGCAATGAGTGACGGGGCATTTCAAACAGTTCGCCGGGGGGGAATGCAAGAATGGCGTGTGGGGGATGGGAGGAATGGGGCGCGGGCCGGCGGACGCGCCGGTCCCACCCGCGGACACCATGTGAAGCGGAGCTTCGGTCCTACGCCGCGTGACGAAGCAGGCTCTGATGGCGCGTCGTGCGATTGGTCGCGCGTTTATGAACGAGCTGCTGCTTACAGCAGGTCGCTTCGGGAAAGAGGCTGGAAGCCTCTTTTACGACGGCAGGCCCGCGTGCGCACTTCAGCAAACGCGTGGCGGCAAACAGGTAGAATAGGCTTCCACTCCAGCAAGCTGGCTAGTTAGCGGAGGAGGGCGTCGATTTTGGCCTTTACCGCCGGGTCCATGGTTAGCATTTCGGGCCAGCCGCGCTTATAACCTTCGCCGGGTAGCTTGCGCGTGGCGTCGAGGCCGAGATGGCTGCCCACGTTTGGCACGGTGGGGCCGTGATCCAGGGCGTCGGCAGGGGATTTGACGAAGGCCGAGTCGCGCTGCGGATCGGTGTTCGCGCAGAGCCGGAAGAGGACGTCGCTGGTGTTATGCACATCGCAATCCTCGTCGACGACGATGATGTATTTGGAAAACATCATCTGCCCCATGCCCCAGAGGCCGTGCATGATCTTATAGGCCTGCCAGGGGTATTGCTTGCGAATGGAGACGAAGACGAGGTTGTGGAAGACGCCTTCCGCCGGCAGGGCCAGGTCGACGATTTCCGGGAAATTCATGCGGAAGATCGGCAGGAAGATGCTCACGCTGGCCGTCCCCATATAGAAATCCTCCATGGGCGGCTTGCCCACCACGGTGCAGGGATAGACCGCATCCCGGCGATGGGTGATGCAGCTGAGATGGAAAACGGGATAGTCATCCACCGGGGTGTAAAAGCCCGTGTGATCGCCAAAGGGCCCCTCGGGCCGCAGTTCGCCGGGCTGGACGTAGCCCTCGAGCACGAAATCGACGTCGGCCGGGACTTCCAGCGGCACGGTTTCGCATTTTACGAGCTCGACCGGCTTCTTGCGGATGAAGCCGGCGAACAGGATTTCGTCGAGGCCATCGGGCAACGGCGCCGTGGCGGAAAAGGTGTAGGCCGGGTCGCCGCCGATGGTCACGGCCACGGGCATCGGCTCTCCGCGCTCGTAGTAGCGCTTGCCGTGGCGCGCGCCGACTTTGTGGACCTGCCAATGCATGCCCGTGGTCTGGTCGTCGTAGACCTGCATGCGGTACATGCCGAGGTTTCGTTCGCCGGTATCCGGATCCTTGGTGTGAACGCAGGGAAAAGTGATAAAGCGGCCGCCATCCTTGGGCCAGCATTTGAGGATCGGCAGATCGAGCAGCGTGGGGAGCGAATGCGAAGCGTCGCGCCGCTCCGGGTCGAGGATGCGCACCACTTCCTTGCAAGGGCCGTCGGCCACATGGCTGGGCCGGGCATTCAACAGGCCGAGACCTTGCAGGGCGAGATTCCAGGCGGATTGCAGATTGGTCGGCGGTTTGGCCTTGAGGATGAGCTCCATCTCGCGGGCGAGCGAGGCGATGTTTTCCAGGCCCAGCGACAGGGCCATGCGGCGGCGGGAGCCCAGGGTATTGATGGCCAGCGGGAATGGCGACACGCGGCCATTGACCAGCGGCCGCTCGATGAGCAGGGCCTTCCCGCCACCCGGGGCTTTCATCTGCCGATCGGCCAACTCCGTGATTTCCAGGTCGGTATCGACGGGCTGGGAGATGCGTGTGAGCTCGCCGGCGCTCTCCAGCGCGGCGAGGAAATCGGAAAAGGAGCGATAGGCCATGGATGCAGCCCGTCTTATTGAAATTTGGCGGGAGTTTCGCCAGCCAAAGATCGAGCGCCCGAGTAAATCCGGCCCCCTTAGCTCTTCAAAATATCCACGGCTTGCAAAAGGCTCTGCGTCGGCAGTTCGTAGAGGCTATTTTTGCAGAAGAAGAGCCAGTACTGCCAGAGCTCGTAGCCGCAAAGGATGACGAGCGCCGCGAGGAGGCCGTGTCGCGTCCAACGGCCGGGCAACATCTTCGAGAGCTCGAGCAACTGCACGGCGGCCAGCGCCCGCAGGGGCAAATCCCAGATCGTGGCAAAGCGCAGGTTCAGGCCATGAGGGATCTCACACATGGTCGCGTAGGAAAGGGCAAAGAAACCGGCGAGAAAAAGGAGCGGGCGCTCGCGCCGCGCGCAGCTGAAAATGCCGCCGATGGCGAGACAGAGAATCATCGGGCTCAGCACGAGTTCGTCGATGAGATACCGGTGCCACGGGCCATCCTGGGCAAGGATGGCATAGTCGAGATGCTGCGCCTTGGCGATGAAGATGCGATTGACTTCCAGAAAGGCGCCGGGGCCGCCTGAAAGTTGCGCCAACATCAAGACCGCGGCCACGGGGGCGGCGAGAGTAACAATCGTGAGCAGCTGGGTGGTGTGACCGAATTTCAACCACCGATTCAAAGCCAGAAGGCCGCCGACAGCGAGGTAAACGAAGAGGGCGCTTTCCTTCGTGAAGACAAGGCAGACGAGCGCCAGCGCATAGACGGAGAGCCAGCCCCGGTGGTTCGGATGTTTCAAATTCTCCCACGCGCTCCACAAGACTAACATCGCCCAGAAGGCAAAGAATCCGTCGATGAGCGCATGCCCGCCCATGTGCAATTGCAGCGGGGCAACGGCCATGAGCGCGAGGACGAGGTAGGCGATCTCGCGACCGAACATGCGCCAGGCGACGATGCCAGAGAGCAGGAAAAGAAAAATGCTGAACCAGCGCGACACCTGTCGCAACGACGTGAGCGCGGGGTCCTGCTCCACCGATGAGACATTGCGCAACTCGACCGGGCCGGCATCGCCGAAAGCGGCGCGCTTCGCCAGCCAGGCGCAATAGACATAGAGAAAGCGTGTGGGCGGCAACTGGCACTTGGCATCCGGAAGCCGCTGGTCGACGAGATATTTCTGGATGACGAGATCGTAGTTTCCCACGCCGGCCTGGTCGAGCTGGTGGACGTAGTTCCGGTAGAGCGCTTCGTCGAAAGCCACGGCGTGAAATCCCACCGGAAGCCAAAGGCGCAGGGCGATGCCAAAGAGCGCCAGCGCGAGGGCGAGAGCGACCGAAGTGAGCCATGCGCGATCTGTCCGCCGCCCGACGGGAACCTCCGCCTTGAGAATGGACAGATTCGATTCAGGAATGGCGAGCATGGAGGCCCATAAAGCATGCGGCGAGCCGTGGCGGGTACGCCCACCGGCGGGACGGCGCGGCCGGGCGTTTGGGGTTCAGAGGCCGATCTGGCCGGCAAATTCCCGGTACCCGGGCGCTGCCGGTTGAAGCTGAAGCGCCCGGGTGAGCGCAGCGCGTGCACGCTCGGGCTTCCCGAGCTGCCATTCGACTTTGGCCAGCAAGAAGGCGGAGCTGTCATCTGTCGGATCGCAGGCGAGAGCGGTCGCCAGATATTTTTCCGCCAAATCCCAGGCGCCTTCTGCCATGGCAATCTGTCCGAGATTGCTGAGGGCGCCGTTATTCCTGGGATCGAATTTCAGAGCGGCCTGGTAGTATTTCTTCGCGGTTTCCCGATCTTCCTTGATTTGATAGATCGAGCCAATGGTGGTGTAGATCTGGCCGGACGTGGGCCGCAGGGCGCGAGCCTGCTCGAGATGTTGCAAGGCGCGGTCGTATTGGCGGACCTCGATTTCGGCGATGGCCAGATTGTACGCTTCCATGGCGAGCGGCGCATCCGTCTTCGGCAGGTAGACGCAGGCCGCCGCGCCGGCCAGCACGGCCAGGCGGAGGCCGATTTCCGGCCAGCGCCGGTCGGTGACGGCCGTCCACAAGCGCCACAATCCATAGCTCCCCAAGACGATGAGGCCCGGCGCAGCCGCCAGACGATACCGCTCGGTAATAAAGACCGGCATGAGTGAGAGCATGTGGAGGAGGACTGCGGCGGCAATCCAGCGCGCCGCCGGATTCCCGGCGCCGGCGACGAGGCCGGCAAGGCCGAGCGCGGCGACGAGTCCAAACCCGATTCCGGGACACAACGCGCCCTCCTCCCGAATGAGCGCGATGATGGTGATGTCGTCGTAGGAGTAGGCGTTCCAGAAATTGCGGAACTTGATCCCGAGCAGATGCACCCAGGCGGCGGGGTTTTGCCGAATGGCGGCCCATGCCTTGTCCGACCAGTAGCGGGAGACTTCGCTGCGGGGCAGCGGCCGACCGGCGGCTGCTTCTGCGAGGCGGATGGAGTCCTGAAGCAACTGCGCCTGGCCGGCGCGCAGGCCGGCCGGGATTTTCGGATAGCCATTGGCTTCGGGGTGATTGCCGATCCAGAAGTTGATGCCGCTGTGGGCCGTCAGAAAGACCGGGTCGCGCGCAACAAAGTAATTGTGCAGCCACACGGGCGAGGCGCCGAGCAGGACGCCTGCGACAAGCGTCACCGCCGAGAGCGCCGCGGACCGAAGGGCCTTCGACGAGAGAGCGCGGTGGTCGGCAACGATCGCGGCCAGCGCCAGGGGGAGCAGAAAGAGAATGGTGGCGACCAAAGTGGCGGAGACGCCGACCACTAGTCCAAAGCATCCCCAGTGACTCAGGCGCGACTCACTCGGCCGCCGAACGATGAATAAGACACAACCCCAGAAGGCGCAGACCATCCAGGCGGTCGGCATAAGAATAATGGAGAGCGCTTGGGCAGGGACAAAGACCACCCAGCCGAGGGCGGCCAGGGCTCCGAAAACGAGGCCTGCGCGGGCTCTTTGCGCGGAAGCGACATCCGGCAGCGGCGCCGACGCTATGGCGGCTCCGAGGAGGACAAAGACGAAACTCGCCGTGACGGCGTCGAGACAAACCTGAACGAATAAGATAAACTTGGGCAGCACCCCGAACACCCAATAAAATCCGGCAAGAAGGAAGGCATAACCCGGCAGCCCGTAGAATGCGTGGTGATCGGTGAACTCTCCACGGAGGATGCGCAAGGCCCACTCGTGGTAGAAGCTCATATCCCCGGTCTGGACTCCAAAATATGGAGAGTGAGAAAAGCGGTGAAGAATGAGAAACCGGACGAGAAAGGCGAATGCGAAGACCCAAAATACGGCTCGGTGGACGAAACTGGACTCGGCGGAGCCGCTGGTCTGGGGCATAGCGAGGATATGGGGCTGCTGCGGCGCCCTGGCAAGGGCCAATGGGACTACATGGAGTCACTCATCTGAGCCGGGGGCTTTATTGTAATTGCAGGCAGTCTTAAAACGCTTGGCATACTGGCTGCTAAAGTAATTCGCAGGTTCGGAGCGAAGAACGTAACGAACCTGCAATAAACAATAATAGTCCTAAATCATCGTATGTTGACCAAAATTCAGAACCGCCGTGGGGGTTTCACCCTCATCGAAATCATGATCGTTGTCGCGATCATCGCCCTCCTGGCCGCCATCGCCGTGCCGAGCGCCCTCCGCGCCCGTAAGCGCAGCGAAGCGACGAGCACGCTGCAGACCCTCCGCATCCTCGACGCAGCTTGCGACGAGTGGGCG
>OUMF01000023.1_pt1 | contig 16274 bp, 10 predicted proteins | sample 1690971 | NCBI WGS metagenome assembly OUMF01 (sample SAMEA3914864, study PRJEB12502) | metagenome | biome: forest; material: soil | place: USA | collected 2012-03-12 | depth 0.3 m | reverse complement strand
GGGAGGGGGTGGGCGCGGGGTGGGCGCCCCTTTAAAGCAGGTGTCCCATCTTCACCCGCTTCGTCTCCAAATACTTTTCGTTATGCGGATTTGCCGGTGATTTGATCGGGACGACTTCGACGATTTTCAGACCATAGCCTTCCAGGCCGATGACCTTCTTTGGATTGTTCGTGAGGAAGCGCATCTTGCGCACGCCGAGGTCGACCAGGATCTGTGCGCCGACGCCGTAGTCGCGAAGTTCCGCCGGATAGCCGAGCTGGAGATTGGCTTCGACCGTATCGAGACCTTGCTCCTGTAGTTTGTAGGCGTGGATTTTTGCCGAGAGGCCGATGCCGCGACCTTCGTGCTGGCGCATGTAGAGGAGTACGCCGGCGCCGGCGGCGTTGATTTGCTCGAGCGCCCGGTGCAACTGATTGCCGCAGTCACAACGCTTCGAACCGAAGATGTCGCCGGTGAGGCACTCGCTGTGGACGCGCACGAGGGTGTTGGAATTCTTGGTGATCTTGCCTTTGACGAGCGCGACGTGGTGCGTGCCGTCGACGAGGGATCGGTAGAGGTGCAGGTCGAAGTCGCCGTAGTCCGTCGGCAGCTTCACCACTTCCTCGAGTTCCACGAGTTTCTCGCGAGTCTGGCGATAAGAGATGAGGTCGGCGATCGAGCAGATTTTTAGATGATGCTTGGCGCGGAATTTCATCAGGTCCGGGAGGCGGGCCATGGTGCCGTCCGGATTGAGGATTTCGCAAAGGACGCCGGCCGGTTGGAGTCCGGCGAGGCGGGCGAGATCGACACTGGCCTCGGTGTGTCCGGCGCGGCGCAGCACGCCGCCATCCTTGGCGCGGAGCGGGTGAATATGGCCGGGCTGGACGAGATCCTTCGGCGAGGACTTGGGATCGGCGAGCAACTGGATGGTGCGGGCGCGGTCGTGCGCGCTGATGCCGGTGGTGATGCCCTCGGCAGCGTCGACTGAGACGGTGAAGTCCGTGCGGAAGCTCTCGCGATTCTCGGCGACCATGCGTTTCAGGCCGAGCTCGTCGGCGCGTTGGGCGGTGAGGGGAGCGCAGATCATTCCGCGGCCGTGGGTGGCCATGAAATTCACGGCTTCGGGCGTGGCCTTTTCGGCCGCCATGACTAGGTCGCCTTCATTTTCACGGTCGGCGTCGTCGGTGACGATCACGATGCGGCCGGCGCTGATTTCGCGCAGGATTTCGTCGATCGAATCGAACTTGGGCACGGTGGGCATAGGAGCAGTGTCGCGTTTCAGGGCGCGGGTTCAAGTCTGGGGGTGGGCAGGATGTCGGCTTTTGCGCTTGGGCTTTGGGGAATGGGGGGAATGGGAAGGGCCGGAGGCTCCAGGCTGCTCCCAGCCTCACAGAGGCCGCCTGCTTGCGCGCCCTGCAAAGGCAGGGCGCGCGGTCACGGGCAGGAATGCCCGTGTTCCTTTACTTAGGCTTGGGTAGACTTCTCCAGGCCGGCGGCGGTGACCCGCGCGCCTTCCTTGGCGATCTTTTCCAGCGATTCCACCTGCGGCGCCTCAGCGACCTGGATGCCGGATTTTTCCGAGATGAGCAGGCCCAGGAGGGTCTGCAACATGCCGACCTGGCCGTCCGAACCTTCGCCACCACCGGTGATGAAGACGCGTTCCGGCACGAGCGGCTGCTTGGAATTGGCAAAGCGTTCTGACAGATCGCGCAGTGCGAAGAGACGCGGATCGCCGTAGGCCTTGATCTTTTGCAGGAAGACAGTGGCTTCGGCCATACCGACTTGGGTGATCTTGGCGGCCTCGCCTTCGCCCTCGAGCTTCTGCGCCTGGGCGCGGCCTTCGGCGAGCGCGATGTCGCGCTTGGCCATGCGGTGGGCTTCCGCGAGTTGGGCTTCGGCGCGGTTTGCCGCCACGTCGATCTCGATGCGGGATTGCGTCAGTTCGGCCTGTTTGCCGGCGATGGCTTTCGCTTCCTCCAGCGCTTTCAAATGGACGACCGCTTCCTGTTGCTTCGAGTAGGTTTCCCGCTGCTCGTCGGCGAGCCGGCGCACCCGGAGCTGATCGAACAGCTTCTCGATCGGATCCGTTGCAGGGTCTTTGGACATCGATTCGGGCCGGCCGATGAGCACGGCGACGCAGTTGATGTCGAATTCCTGGAACCGGCGGCCGAGTTCCTCGGTGGCGCGCTTCTGGATATCTTCACGATGGGTCAGGAGCTCAAGCATGTTCGAGCCCTGGGCCACGTCGCGGAAGTACGCGGTCAGGATGGGGTCGAGCGTTTGGGTGATGAGCCGCTTCACATCGCCAAAGCGCTGCACGACCGAGGGCGCCTTCTGATAGTCGATGTGCAGGACCAGCGAGAGCGGCAGGCGGGGTTCATAGCCGTCCGCCGTGATGAGCTCGACGGTGGCGAGCTGTTCGTCATACTTGTGCATCTCACTCTGACCGGTGATCCAGCGCAGGACGAAGTTGACCGTCGGCACGAGCTCGATCTTCACCGCATAGGAGTTGAGCGCGTATTTGCCGGGCGTAAGCGCCTGGCGCCAGACGCCTTTTTCGCCCTGCGACACCTGCTCGCCGTAGCGGAAGGAGGCGCCGGTGGTGTCGGCGCCGTGAGCTCCGTAGTACGAAACGACGACCCCGACATAGCCGATGGGAATGAGCGTCTTGTAGCCCAGCTCGACATTGGCAAACCAGCGATTGATGAAGAACGTGCCGTCCGTCAGCACCTGAAGCTGGCGACCGCGCATGCCCCCGGCGGCAAGGAAGGCTTCCGCATTCTGGAAGTAGTTGTGTTCCGCGCCGACATCCGGCGCGATGATTTCCGTCGCGGGAATGGTCGGGCCATCCTGAACCGCGACGATGCCGATGGTGTCCACGGAGTTGCCTTTGGCGTCCACGCCGGCGGAAATCACCACGGGGCGGTAGGCGTCGATTTCGGCGAGTTCGCGCTGCCATTGTTTGTAGGCGGCGCTTTCTTCCTGGGCGAAGACCTGCCCCTCGGTGAGCACGACGAAGAGCGCCGTATTGATGGCATAGACGCCTTCACGGAGGATGGCGCGCTGACGACCGCGCTGGCCGCCGTTCGCGAGGAAGGTCTCGGCTTCCTGGAAATGATTGCACTCGATGGAGCGGCCGAGCGTCTGGGTCGCTTCCAAAGGAGAGCCATCCTTGGCGTAAACATAGCCGATGCGGCCTTCGGCCACGGTGACGAGCGGCGCCTTATGAATGCGGTATTGCCACGGGAAGAGACCGAAGTGCAAACCGCCGCGGAGGATTCGGGTCTGCAATCCGGCCTCGCCGTGAGAGGCGAGGATGCGGCCTTCCGCCAGTGAGCCGCGCGGGCTCCAGAGTTTTTCAATGATGCCCACTCGGGTGTGGGGAATATAAACGACGCCGAGGACCCGTGGCAAAAAGGCCGCGATGGTCAGCAGGCAGAGGAGCAGGGCGCCCCACAGGATGGGATGTGTAAACATACGTTTGGGTATTTATGGTGTGTTCCTGCGAGTGCGCCATTTGCAGCCGAAATGGCGTCGAGGACCTGGCCTTTCCATGGGCCGGGCCGCTCTCCCGGGGGCAGGCGCCCCGGAAAGGGGGCGTCAAACCAGCGCGGGAGCTGTAGACGTAGTGGGTGAAAAGGCCGGGGAACCGCCGGCCTGGGACGCGAACGATGACTTGTTCACGGGCGAAAAATCGCATGCCGCACGCAAACTGTCAAGCATCCCCGTCGGGGAACGATCAATGCTTGCCACCGCTTAACTGCCTTCTACGCTGAGCAGATAGCGCCGCTCAATGAACGAGACTGCTTCTTCTCCCTCCTCCATCTGGCTCGAATCGCCGGATGGCACGCGTCATGTCGTCACTGGCACCTGCGGCCTCGGACGCTCCAGGGAGAATCTCGTCTTTATCGATGACCACAATGTCTCCCGCCGGCACGCGAGCATACAGGTTCATCAAAAAGGCGAAGTCTGGCTGGTGGATCACAATAGCAAGAACGGCACGATCCTGAACGGCCGGCGCATCGTCTGGCCGGCGATCCTCAATGACGGCGACCGCATCGAGATCGGCGACCACCGCTTCATCTTTCACCAGACCGGCGAGCGCGACACGACTTTTGACAGCGGCGTGACGGTGCAGAAACTCGAAGCGCGGCGTTGCTGGCTCCTCCTGGCCGATATCGTGAACTCCGTCGAGTTGGCGCAATTGAAGTCGGCGATGGAATGGTCCGAGAGCCTGGGGCAATGGCGCACGGCCTGCCGCCGCATCATTGAGAAGGCGGGGGGAAACATCGATAAGTTCATGGGTGATGCTTTTCTCGCGTACTGGGCGATGCCGGAAAGCGGCCCGGGGCGGCCGGATGAGACGGCGGAGTGTCTCGGCGTCGAGAGTCGCGTAGTGACGGCGTTGAATGACTTGCGAACGTTTCACCCCGCCGCGAAATTGCCTTTCCGTGTGGTGGTGCATGTGGCCGACCTTTCACTGGGCCCGACAGATACTCCGGGCGAGCGCATTATGCAGAGTAATGAATTGAACTTCATCTTTCGGCTGGAAGAGGCGGCCGGCCGGACACAAGCGCACTTCTGCCTCAGCTCCGAGGCGCAAAGTGGGCTCGACCCACTCTTGAAAACAGAAGAAGTGCCGGGAGAGCATGTTTTCCAGGGCTATGATGGACGGCAACAAATCTTCCGAGTTCTATAGCAGCTCCTTGTCTCCGGCGGCCAAACTTGCCTTTGCAGTAGGCTGCAGTTCCGGTGACTGGCCTCAAATGTTGCAAAAATGTGAAGATTGTCCTTGAGTTGGCGGGTGGTGACTGATGACATGTGGGCGCTCTATGGAAAATCTAATTGACGTGGAAGAGTCCCAACCGAGCGGCCAATGTGTGGTGGTCCTCGACGAGGGAGAAGAAATGCTTACCAATTCCTACCCCAGCCCTTCCGGAGCGAACGGTTTTGCGGAGGTCTTTGAGGATCTGACGAATTCCTACCCCAGTCCAAGCGGCGCTGTAGGATTGGACACGTTTGAACAAGCAATGAACTCGTACCCGAGTCCGAGCTTGCAGGCGCGTCCTGGTTCAGAACTGGACGAGGATGTAGTCGGAAATTCCTATCCTAGTTTGGGGGATGAAGATTGCGATGACTGCGACGACGACTTGATGAATTCCTATCCCAGTCCGGGTCCTAGCATTCATTCTTACCCGAGCATTCATTCCTATCCTAGTCCCGGTCCGAGCATCCATTCCTATCCCAGCATTCACTCGTACCCCAGTAACTCCTACCCGAGTTCGGAGGGAGCGACGCCGGGTGAGGATCGCTGGAATCCATAACCGGGGAGGCGAGAGGATCTGCGCTTTCATCGACGTTCGCTTCGACGCGCCGTGCCGCCCGCGGGTCACGGCGCGACGTTAGTTCTCAGCAGTTAAGTCGTGGCTTCGATCGAACCGCAAAAGGTCCTGCTGCGTTGTCAGTTATCGCCGGGAGACATCACGATGCTCACCGCGGCGGTGCGGGATCTGCACCTCAGTAATCCTGGGCGCTTCATCACGGGAGTGCGCACGAGTTGTGGTCCGCTCTGGCAGCACAATCCGCGTATCTCGGCGCTGGAGGAGGATGATCCGGCCGTGCGGCAGATCGAGTGCCTTTACCCGCTCATCAATCAGAGCAACCAGCGGCCGTACCACTTCATCCACGGTTTTTCGCAATTCATCGGCGGAGAGTTGGGCGTTCCGGTGCACCCGGGCCTCTTTCGCGGAGATATCCATCTGGCCCCTGAGGAAAAGCGCTGGATGTCGCAGGTGCAGGAGATCACGCGCCGGCCCATCCCGTTTTGGATCATCGTGGCCGGGGGCAAATACGACTGCACGATCAAGTGGTGGGAGCATCGGCGCTTCCAGGAAGTCGTCGATCATTTTCAAGGGCGCATCCTATTCGTTCAGGCCGGGCAGTCGCACCACGAACACCCGCCCCTGCGCGGGGTCCTGGATCTGCGCGGAAAGACCGGCATCCGCCAATTCGTGCGGCTCATGCATCATGCCCAGGGCGTGCTTTGTCCGGTCACTTTCGCCATGCATTTGGCGGCTGCCGTGGAGGCGCGGCCGGACCAGGGGCGGCATCGGCCGTGTGTCGTCGTCGCCGGCGGCCGCGAACCGACTCATTGGGAGGCGTATCCGCATCATCAGTTCCTGCATACGATCGGCGCGCTGTCCTGCTGCGCCACGGGGGGGTGTTGGAAGGCGCGCACGGTGCGGCGCAACGATGGGGAGGCCTATGACGAGAGTCTCTGCCGGAATCTGGTCGGTGAGTTGCCCCGCTGCATGGACATGATTTCCTCCGAAGACGTGGCGCGGCGCATCTCACTCTATTTTGAAGGCGGCATGACTCGCTACCTTACGAAGGAGGAGGCGGTCTGCGCCGCCGAGGCCATCGCGCGCTCGGGTCCGTCGGGAGCGGAAAACGACAAGTAAAGCCCTTCGGCAATTATGACAGTGCTTCCCCGCTTGCGGGCAGGCGCCTGGCTTCGTAGAACTGGGCAAATGCACATGTCCAAAACTGAGGTCTCTGTTTTCCTCGAGGACACTCTGGTGCAGCGGCGCGTGGTAACCCACGGAGAATACCTGATAGGCTCCGTGCCCGAGGCCGAGATTCATTTCACGGCGGAGGGCCTCGCTCCGCGGCACGCGCTCCTTTCTGTCCAATCCGTTGGATGGATGGTGCATGATTTGGGCGCAGGGACCTGGGTCGACGATCGGCTCGTCAAAGAACCCTGCGCGGTGCATCCCCATCAAAAAATCAAGGTGGGAGCCGCCTCCATCGTTCTGGCCTGGGCGCCGGAGGAAGACGAAACGCTCTTTGTCGAGACCGGGCCCCGCGCCGAAGCGGCGCGCGCCACGGGGGCGAAGCCGACTTCGGAACATCGCTACCGCATCGGCAGCGTGGTGGCGCGCGGCGGCATGGGCTCGATCCTCGAAGCGCAGGAGCTATCCACCCAGCGCCGCGTCGCCATGAAGGTGATGCTCAATGCCAGTGAGCCCGTGGCCTTGGGGCGCTTCGTTCGCGAGGCGCAGATCACCGCGAATCTCGAGCATCCCAATATCGTCCCCGTGCATGAGCTGGGGGTGAATGAGGCGGCGGAGCCCTACTACACGATGAAGCTCGTGAAGGGCACTTCGCTCAAGGAGGTGCTCGAAATGCTCGCGGCGCGCGATGTGAATACGGCCCGCGCCTATCCGCTCGCGGCGCTCCTCATCGTTTTTCAAAAAATCTGCGACGCGGCGGCCTTTGCCCACTCCCATGGGGTGATTCATCGGGATCTCAAGCCCGATAACGTCATGCTCGGCGAGTACGGCGAGGCGCTGCTCATGGACTGGGGGCTGGCCAAACGGCTCGGTGAACACCACCCGGGCGACTGGTCCAATGGCGCCTCGTCGTCGACGGGCGACGATGACCAGACGGGAGCCATCGATTCGACCATGGTCGGGACTGTGATGGGCACGCCGCAATACATGTCGCCGGAGCAGGCGCGCGGGGAGATCCTGAATCTCGACGCCCGGACGGATATCTATTCGCTCGGCGCGATCCTCTATCACATCCTCACACTGTCGCCGCCCTTTCACGGAAAGTCCAAGCCTGTGCTTCTGGAAGACGTGCGCGCCGGTCGGATCGAGTCGCCGAGCGCCGTGCCGGCAAATGGCAACCTCCCGCACATCTCGCGCGGGCGGATTCCGGAATCCCTGGCCGCGGTGGCCGTCAAGGCGATGTCGCTGCAGCCGGCCGATCGTTACGCCACGGTCGTCGATCTGCAGGCGGAGGTCACGGCTTACCAGAATGGATTCGCGACCACAGCAGAGCAGGCGGGCGCCTGGAAGCATCTCGTGCTCTTCCTGGCGCGGCATCGCACCCTTTCCGGAGCTATTTTGGCCTTCGTGGTTTTTGCCACCTATTTCACCGTCCGGCTCATCAACGAGCGGGACTACGCCAATACGGCGCGCGACAAGGCCGAGGACAGTCTCTATCTTTCTAATATGATGCAGGCCTGGAGTGACATTCAGGATGGCAGCTCCAAGACGGCTTACGAGCACCTCATGAATCACCGGTCCGAGGGCAGTGGCCGAAATCTGCGCGGCTGGGAGTGGTACTATACCCTCGGCCAGCTGAATCAGGATTGTCTGCGTACGATCGCCCATCCCGATGGGATATTCTCGATGGCGGCAAGCCCGACCGGCGATCGCATCGTGACCGGGGGCAAGCACGGCGACATCGCCATCTGGAAGACGGAAGGCCTGTCTGCCGACTGGAAGCTGCCCGCAGCGCATCAGGGCGAGGTGCGCGCCGCGGCCTGGAGCGCCGAGGGTCTCATCGCTACCGGCGGAGCGGACGGCGTCGTGCGCATCTGGAATTCCTACACGCATGCCAAGGTGCAGGAGCTGCGGCTCCCAGCTTATAAAGAGGACCCGGAAGCCGTCTCGTCGCTGGCCTGGGATCCAGCTCCGGGAGCGACTCCGAGACTGGCCATTGGTGGACGGTCCACCAGTATTTATCTGTGGCGTCTCGAAGACGCAGCGCCGGCGCTGTTTCCTTGCAAGATTGAAGACCCCATCGCGTGCCTCGCCTGGTCGCCCGACGGGAAAAAAATCGCCATCGGCGTCAAGGATGCGCCCATGAGCGTGCGCGTCTATGAAGTCGAGAGCGGCAAGGAGACGCTCCGGGAAGATCGCGATATCTCGGAGGTCGATATCCTCGGCGTGGCCTTCGATCCGACCAGCCAGTATTTAGCCAGCGCTTCGAAACACCGCACCGTGAGCATCTTCGATCTTCAGACGAAGGCCAAAGGATCCGAGCGCCTGCACCGCGGCTTCGTCGATGCCGTGGCCTGGAGCCCCGATGGGCAATGGCTGGCCAGCGCCGGGCAGGATTGTGTGATTCGGATTCTCTCCGTGCCGCCCCCGGGAACGGCGAAGCCCGCGCTGGCCCTCCCGATTCCGCTCATTCTGTGCGGTCACTCTTCCGAGATCCATACGCTGACCTGGACGCGCCTGCCGGGTACGGATTCCGCGCGCACGGCCCTTTTTTCCGGAGACGAGGAGGGCAATCTGCTCGCCTGGAAGATGCCTCCGGGCCAAAATAACATGCTGCAGGGAGTCGATGGAAATGGCGTGAATTCCGCCCACTGGAGTCCGGACGGCCGGCGCATCGCCATGACGCGCTTCCACGAGCCGCGGATCGAAATCTACGACGTCGCGGCGCGGGAAAGCCTCACGCTGCCCATGGTGGACTACCATCCGTATGATTCGCAATGGTCGCCCTCGGGCGACCGGCTGGCCGCGGTCACGCGGTACCAGGGGCTGGTGGAAGTCTTCGATGCCGTGAGCGGAAAGACTCTCCTCATGCTTGACTGCCCCGGAGCGAATCGGGTCGCCTGGAGCCGCTCCGGGAAACGGATCGCTGCGTGCAGTGGAGACGACGCTCGGGTCTGGGACACGGCGACGGGCGCTCTGCTTGCGAAGTACCCGAAGGGCGTCGGCAGCGTGCTCTGGGGTGAAGACGACACGCATCTTTTCCTCGGCGAGGCGAATGGCAAAATCGTCGCCTGGAACGTCGCCGAAGGTTCCCTCGTGATCCTCCGGCCGGTGCATCCCGAACCGCCCGGCGTCATTACCCATCGTCCCGAGCCGCCTTTTCAGGTCTTCGATCTCGCCTGGAGTCCCGATCGGAAGCTGCTGACTTTTGTGACCCAGGATGGCGCCGCGGGACTGCTCGATCCGGCGGATGGCCGCCCCGTGCGCAAGCTTGGAGAGAATATCACGGGATTGCGCCGGGTCGTCTGGAGTCCCGATGGCAACCGCATCGCGGTTTCCGGGGAAGACGGAGTGCTGCGAATCTTTAATCCGGAGAAGGATGAAGACCAGGTGGCGCAACTCGTGGTCGGCCGCGGCGATGGAGAGATCCAGGCGCTCGACTGGAGTCCGGATGGACGGAAAATCCTCACCGGCCTGCCGAATGGCTGTGTCCGCATCTGGGACGCGGGTCCCGGGATTCAAATGGCTGAAGCCGAACTTCTCCCGAAGCCCTCCCAGGAAGAAAACCTGGACGCCTCGCATCTGCTGCGCGATGCCGAGATCTTTGCCCGGCTCGGCCGTGTGGATCGCGCGGAACGCGATTTCAATCTGGCGCAAAAGATGACGTCCGATCCGGCGGACGTGCGCGCGCGGGTGGCCGAGGCGCGCGCTCGATTTGCCGCCGCGCTCGAGCCGCAAGGGCGCCAATACTCCGGGCCGTCCGCCATCTCGTGTCTGAACGTGATCTTTAGTCACTGGCAGACCAGTTCCGACGTCGCGTTGGAAGCGTATCGGCAACTGGACACGGTCCGAGAGGGTGAAAGGGCGAAGCCGATGGCCCGGCGATATTTCAGCCAGGCGGTCTGGACCGCCTGCTGGTTTCAAGGCGCTGTCGATGCTCAGGGCAACCCGGAAGGGTGGCGAAAACACGCCGAGGCCTGCTGGCGCGCGACGGAGCCGGCTGAGGATTGGGAGGAGGAAACCGACGTCGATGAGCGAAAGAAAACCGCCGCGATCTACGTGGCCGCGCGAGCTTCGGGGACTGATCGGCCGCCGTATCGAAAGGTGATTCCCTGGGCGCTGAATTTTCCCTACCACGGTCACGGTCCCCGGAGTCTCGCGCTTTCCGAATCCTTGACCAAAACGGGTCCGACCGAAGCAAACTTTGGGCTGCTGGCGAAGGCCGACTATGAGCTCCCCGCGGGAAAATGGACGCTGCGCGCCGAGTGTGACGGCGGCATCCGCGTCTTCGTCGACGGGAAAGCCGTGCTGGACTCGTGGCCCGACCGCCCCACGCGCACGGTGGAGGCGACCTTTACGCAGCTGGCCGCGGGCCGCATCGAAGTCTCGGTGGAGCACTACTGCGTGAAGGCGTCGCAGGGGATCGAGCTTTTGTTATATCCGGCGCCCGTGCAGTAGAAGTGTGCGCTCGTGCGAAGCTCCAGCTTCGTCACGAGCTCCTGCTTTCCAGGCGGGGGGCCGCGGGTAGGAACGGAGGTCTGCGGGTCGGAAGAGCGCAAGTGCACAACGAGGCGAACCTTGGCTAAAACCCTGTGGAAAACATTGCCATGAGCAACCCACTCATAGACCTTCAGCGCGGCCAAATCGTGCCTCGCCATGCAACACGAAACTGAACTCATCGCCACGATCACCATGAGTCTGGCTTGCGCCGCCGCCGGCGGGGTCGCTGCGGCGCGGCTCCGGCTTCCGCCCCTCGTCGGCTATCTCGTGGCCGGTTTCATCGTGGGTCCCTTTACTCCGGGCTTCGTCGCTGATGCGCATCTCGCCCCGCAATTGGCCGAAATCGGCGTCATTCTCCTCATGTTTGGCGTCGGCATGCACTTTTCGCTGCGTGATCTCCTCGCCGTACGCTGGGTCGCGATCCCCGGCGCCATGGCGCAGATTGCCGTGGCCACGGCCATTACGTGCGCCCTTACGACGTGGTGGGGTTGGAGCCTTGCGGAGGGCATCGTCTTCGGCCTGGCCCTGTCCGTGGCCAGCACCGTCGTGCTCCTCCGCGGTCTGGAAGCGCAGGGTCTGGTGAGTTCCGAAGAGGGCCGCATCGCCATCGGCTGGCTCATCATCGAGGACTTGCTCATGGTCCTGGTCCTGGTGCTCCTGCCGGCCCTGACCCAGCCTGGCGATTCCGGCGGCGCGCCGCTCTGGCAGACCCTCGCGATCACCCTGGCGAAAGTCGCGGGTTTCATCGCGCTCATGCTGGTGGTCGGGACCCGTGTCTTTCCCGCCATCCTGCGGCGCATCGAGCAGCGTTGCCCGAAGGAACTTTTCACCCTCGCCGTCACCGCGCTCGCTCTTGGGGTCGCCTTCGGCTCGGCGGAACTCTTCGGGGTCTCCTTTGCCCTGGGCGCCTTCTTCGCCGGCCTCGTCGTCAGCGAATCGGAGGTGAGCAAGCGCGCAGCGCGGGATTTGCAGCCCTTGCAGGACGCCTTTGGCGCGCTCTTCTTCGTCGCGGTGGGGATGCTGCTGGACCCGGCTATCTTTGTACGCGAGCCGGTGCGCGTCCTCCTCGTGCTCGCCATCATCGTCGTGGGCAAATCCGCCGCTGCGGCGACGATCATGCTCCTCCTGCGGCAGCCGCTGCGCCGAGGGCTCATCGTCTCGGCGGGTCTGGCCCAGGTGGGGGAATTCTCGTTCATCCTGGCAAATCTCGGCGTCGATCTCGGTTCGCTGCGCGAAGACGGCCGGCGCCTCATCCTCGCCGGCGCCCTGCTTTCCATCACGCTGAATCCCTTGCTCTTCGCCCTCGCCATGCGCCTGGACCGCAAGGGGGCCCACCCCGGCGCCGAAGCGCCGCCCGCTGGCCCGTAGCCGCGCGCGAACGCGCGCGCTCAAGGGAGGGGTGGGCGCCCTGCCGTCCACGCGCGCTGCGCTATCGCGGGGCGGGCTCTGGAGTTTGGCCAATTACCGCGGCCGGCGCCTTGAATGGAGCACGGCCATTCCTGCCTGTGTGGCGCTGCTCCGAAGCGCTTTCCCTTTGGACGGTCTGTGGGTGAGCTTCGTGTCTTCGTGTGAGATTTCCTGTGTAAGGACTTCACAGATCACGTTTTCCTGACTCGAATCGATTCGAACGAAGGAGACAAAGACTCACACGAAGGCACGAAGGCTCCCCCGACTCTCACCTTTGAATTCATAGCGATCCGCCGCCAAACCCCGTGAAAAAGGGGTGACGCCGGCCGAAGAAATGTGCATGCTCAATTCATCCCGGTCCCGCGGAAATGGAACGCAGTGTCTCTCCCCAGAGCGACTCCAGCAATGCTCGCTTCCTCGCGTTCAAATTTTCTGAAAAAAAGGGATTGAAAGCAGGTATTATGTATTTACACTGTAAGGCGTTCCCCAAACTTTTTATGATGCGTCACTCGTCCCCAACGCAGTTTTTCGCGGCGCCCGTCTTCGCCCGATCTTCCACTCTCACTCATCGAAAGCGAACCGCCGGTTTCAGCTTGGTCGAAGTGGTTCTCGCCATCGGTGTCGTCGCCTTTGCCTTTGTCGGCATTTTCGGTCTCTTGCCTTCAGGCATGACCAACTTTCGCAAGGCCATGGATATCTCGGTGGGCGCGACCATTTTTCAAAAAGTCGTCGACGACGCCCGGCAGACGGACTTCACCACGCTGACCACTCCGCCTCCGAATTCGGGTGGCTCGGCGACCGGCGATTCCTTTTCAACGGGAATGCGTTATTTCGATGAGGGCGGCGACGAGATCATCCCTGGAGGCGGGTTATATAGCCAATCGGGCAATTTAACTCAGCAGGAAAAGAACCGGGTGGTTTTTTATGTCAATACGCGGATCTCGAAGGTTTCCGGAGTTCCGATCAATGACGATCCCGGTAAAAGGCGGTACGAGAATTCGAATCTGGCGACGGTGACGGTGCAGGTTGCGAATAATCCCGCTGGACGGGATATCCCGATCGATGGGACGACATATTTGTTTGATATGACGGGGATAAAAAACATGGCGGTCACCACTTACTCGGCGCTCGTCGCCAAACAAGACTAACCGAGGCCTGGCTATGATCGAATCACTCTCCGGAACGAAACTTCTTTCGCCGCGGCTCCGTGCGGCGAAAGCCTTCACCCTCGTCGAGCTGATGGTCTCCATGACCATCATCGTTCTTCTCATGGTCATGTTGGTCCAGATGACCAACTCCACCTCCCAACTGTGGCGGCGCACGACCGGCAAGGTCGAGCAATTCCGGGCGGCCCGGGAAGGCTTCGAGTCGATGACGAGGCAATTGGGCCAGGCGACGTTGAATACCTATTGGGACTACAATGATGCCAATAATCCCACGAAATTCGTGCGCCAGTCGGAACTGCGCTTCGCTTCGGGCCCGATCATGACCGGCACGAAGCCCCTGAACTCTTCTCCGAGCGGGGCTCAGCAGTGGCCTTTCCATGGTGTCTTCTTCTTTGCGCCTTCCGGTTACGACATCGCGTCCAAAACCACGACGGATCCCCTGAACGACACCAGCCTCTCGACCCTGCTGAACGTCTGCGGCTACTATGTGGAGTTCAATACCGATCACGCCTATGCGCCGCAGTTCCTCCAGAATGTCATCACGGATCGCTATCGTTTCCGCCTCATGGAAATGAAAGCGGCCTCCCGGGACGTGAATATTTACTCGCATACGTCCAGCGCCACCTCGCCGGTGAATCTGACCTATCAGCAGAAAGACTGGTTTACGCCTTATATGGTCAATCCGGGCGTTGGCATGCGGACGAGTTTTGCCGCGCTGCCGGTTCGCATCCTGGCCGAAAACGTGGTCGCGCTCATCATTCTGCCGCGGCTTTCCTCACAGGAGGAATTGAGCCGCAAGACAAATGGAAAGAAGCCGTTGTGCCCGGATTATCATTACGATACCACGTACGATCGAAGCAACAGCGCCTACCCGTATAGCGATCCGGAAACGAACCCGACTAACCAGTTGCCTCCTGTGGTGCAGGTGGTCATGGTGGCCATCGACGAGCCTTCGGCGCTGCGCTGGGCCGCGATCAATGGCACGACGATGCCAAGTCTTGGCTCATCGGATTTGTTTGCGGATTCCACGAAGCTCTTCGATCTCAATGGCAATCCCGACAAAGGTGATCTCGCGGTTTTCGAGCAGTACCTCACGCAGCAAAAATTAACCTACCGAGTGTTCAGCTCGGCGGTGGCCATCAAGGCGGCAAAGTGGAGCCGCCAGCAGGTGGAGTCCGGTTCCTAACTCTTATATTTCCATGAAAACATCCTCCTCCCATTATCCGGAACGGGGCATTGCCCTGGTTCTCGTTCTCGGTTTTCTCGTCGTCATTTCGGCCTTGGCGATTGCTTTCTTCGCCTCGGTCGGCACGGTGGCGACATCCTCGCGCACCTACGCCGCCGGCGTGTCGACCAATATGTTAGCCGATACGGCGGTGCAGTTGGTCCAGTCACAGATCCGCACGGCCACGACCCCGGTCTCTGCCACCTCCCGGCCGGCTTGGGTTTCGCAGCCCGGCATGCTCACGGTCTTTGGCAAGACCCAGCAGAATACGCCCGGCAGCGTCACGAGTGGCGAGATCACGGCCGACCCCGGCGTCCTCGCCTATTTCAAGCTCTATTCGTCCGATAGCATGGTGCTGGATACGCCGGATGAGATTACGGGTTTCGCCCGGACTCCGGCGAACGAATACAGCGGCTTCGGCGTCGACGGGAATGCGCCGCTCTTCACCGATTTGAATGCGCCCGTCCTGGTTCCCGATCCGCTGGGTGTCGTGCAGGATCAAAGCGGTACAATTTGTCATCTCGACTATCCCATTATGGACCCTTCGGCGATTGGCGCCGTGGAAGGTTTCACAATTCCTAATAAGCCGCCAGGCTTGCAGGGGAGCGTGCCGACGAACTCGGCTGGGGCCCAACGCTATAACCCCTACACCTCCGGAACGGGCAATATTGCCCCGATGCCGGTGAAGTGGCTGTATGTGTTGCGCGACGGATCAGTCCTGGCCCCCGATAAGACGGTCAAGGCGCCCAATGTCGCGCAGTTCTTTCCCGTGCCGTCGCTCACCAATAGTACCTCGCAGAAGTCGGTCGCGCCGACCAAAGATAATCCGATCGTCGGCCGTATTGCCTTTTGGACGGATGACGAGACCTGCAAGGTCAATATCAATACCGCCGGTGAAGGCACCTTCTGGGATACGCCCATGAGTTCGTCCACCTTCGAGGAAAGATTCGGCCAGTATCAGGCGTGGGCCAATGAATTCCAGCGCTACCCGGGTCACCCGGCGACGGTCTGCCTCAGTCCCGTTCTCGGTTCGGCGTTTAGCAACATCACCATGGCGCTCCCCGGCCAGACGATGACCAACCCGATTCCGATCCCGCAGGGATTCAAGCAGTTTATCTACAAACTGATGCCGCGCATTACCGACAGTGGGCCAGGTGGCCAGTTGGCGGGATCTGTGGAAGGCACCGCTCAGATTTCCGACCCAAGCGGCGGGAATCTTCCAAAAGTCGCCCTGGACTACGATCGCCTCTTCGCTTCGGTCGACGAATACTTCTTCAATCCGCTGCGGAAAAACTCAGACTCCGCCGCTGCTTCGTCTGGATTGAACCGCAGTACTTCCTGGAATCAGGTGATGCGGCAATCGAAATTTTTCCTCACGGCTTCCAGCCGTGCGCCGGAATTGAATCTCTTCGGCATGCCGCGCGTCTGCATCTGGCCGATCAATAACAGTGTGACTGCCCGGACGACGAAGGATAAGGCCTTCGC
>OUMF01000020.1_pt1 | contig 21597 bp, 7 predicted proteins | sample 1690971 | NCBI WGS metagenome assembly OUMF01 (sample SAMEA3914864, study PRJEB12502) | metagenome | biome: forest; material: soil | place: USA | collected 2012-03-12 | depth 0.3 m | reverse complement strand
GGTACTCACAATGCCGAATTTCGCGATCTTGAGCAGGGAAGGTTCCCGCGTCGGTGAGCTTTCGGCAATGCTTCAGTCGGCTAGCGCCTCCGAAAACCTGAATCACCGATTCAAAAGCCTTCCGGGTGGATTTCGATTTTTCCTTCGTCAAATTCCGTCCGACGAGGTGTTTCCGATCGCCGAATTCTGTGATCTTTCGATCAACCCAAACGAGAGGCGAAGGGGCTATGGAAGAGAGGCCATGCGGGCATTCCATGTTCTTGCTCTTGGATGGGGAGCGAAGTCGGCGTTCTTGAGAGTCGCTACGCAAGGCGAAGATTACGAAAGCGGGGTAGAATGGCGAAGGGCTTTCTATCGAAGCGAAGGCTGGCAAGATTTCGAGCGTCCGCCTGATTCCCCGTACGCGCCGCATTGCATGTTTCATCTACTTGACTCCGCGGGGCCTTTGAGTAGAAACGTGAGTTCTATCCTGCGAGAGCTTGATGATATGGAAGAGTGGTTTCGCGTCCAAGCTGCCTCAAGACAAGCGTATTTTGAAAGCAAATGACGGAGCCGAATCGCACGACCGTAAAGAGGCTTTTCGCCGTCTCTCAAGGGTGGTGCACTTTGATTCGACCAGAGGTGGTGCGTTTTGACGTGATCGGTGACACCGTGTCCCGGCGAATCTCTAAAACCTCGTAGCCATTCAATACCGCGAAGATTAGCAGCCCGTGCAATTGCAGTCAGTCGTCAGTCCACAAACCGTCGGATATGGATCAATGGAGACTTTTACGGAGGGTTCGAGCATTTTCCCCGGTGGCATAGGCTGTGGGTGGAGGGTAAACTCAAACCGGATTTGCCCACGGAAGTTGACGCCGCCGGTTGAGCTGATCGTGAAAAGCCCCGAATACTTACCGGGCGGCACCAAAATTGGAGGAGTGTTCAACTCACGAGAAGCGGCAAGCATCATCTTTGGCCCTTCCTTTTGAAGTGCGATGATATATCCAAGATCGAAACAAGCTGTTCCTCCGCCGGGCGCAATTCGTTCCAAGGTCAAGGTCTCGCGCTGCGTCCACCTAAAATTGACTGGAGCAAAGTTTTCCAGTGCCATTTCCTCGCACATGACTTGGACGGATTCAGCAGAAGCGTTTCCAACGTTTCTGACTCTGATTCGCACGGAATAGCAGTGCAGCGGTGAACTCGATTCACGTAAAACAGTGTGGGACCATTGAATGCAGGGGGGCGCTTCGTCCCACTCAAGGATGAGCCGCTCGCAGAAAAAGCGGCGGCGAAGCTTGTCTTGGAAAAGGGCGACAAAGATGGCAACCATCGTTGCCAGTGCCGCTACACCAGTGAAAATCGCCCCGACGGCGGTCCAGAAGTCTTGCATGAACGTGGAAGCCTACGGCTTGAGGGCCAGCATCGCTTTGCGGTTCTTATTTTCCGGGAGGTTCAAGTTCGACAGCCGGGCCGCTGACGGCTTCGATGAAGGCAACGCCAAGCGGCGTCCTTTGCAGGCCGTACGATCCTTTCCGAATCAAGCCTAAGGTCGTGAGTGCAGCTTCACTCAAGGTTTCCTTTGATCTGAACAATTCAGCGAGTTTGTCTTGATCGGCGGCGATATCTTCTGGGGCCAAAGACCGGCTGTATGCGATTGCGCTCATGGGTATTCCACCCGTCGAGGTGATTTCGGAGAGCCTGTTCGCGTCGGCGACCGTCATTTGTGCAAGAATTCCGGGAATCATTGGGTGCACTCCGCCAGTGGTGAATTCTGAAGCTAGCAGACCAGCCCAAGCCTCTCGCAGTTCTTGGTGCGCTTCCATCGCGGCCCCCTCAAGGGCAAGCATGATCACTTTGGCGTTGAGATTCGGATTCATCGGCTTTCCGCTCGCCTCGATCTTCTCCTTGGCTCGCTTCAAAGCCTCCGCTGCATTGAACTTTTCCATTTCCACGAATCGATCGAATCTGGCGGTGATCCAACGCCCAATTCCCGATGTAGTAGTGGTAAGAGGTGCTAAAGCCTGCTCAAAAGTCGTACAGGCTGTCGTCGCGAGTTTGTCCCAAGCACTCGCCGGCAGCACTTTCGCGGTTTCTTCAAGCATCGTCAGCGTGAATCCATCCGGTGTCGTCATCTCTCTTTCGTCTCAAAACGGGACAATGATGGCAATTTCGAATCGACGCCCTGACGGCTTTTTGGTCTGAGCAAAAGCGCCCGTGCATTTCGGCAACTTCGTTTTAAACGAAGTACTCACCTGCGCTTCGAACGGACCAATCCAGTACATCTGCGGACGACGGCGAAAACTCCGCCATTTTGTCTTAATTTGCTGTCTTACCGGGCTTGTCTTACCGCGGATTTCGCCCGCAAACCCTGATAAATCCAAGAAAGGTGGCTAGGCCCGGAATCGAACCGGGGACACGAGGATTTTCAGTCCTCTGCTCTACCAACTGAGCTACCTAGCCGCGTGGAAGGGCGGTTAATCTGCACTGTGGCGCGGAGATGGCAAGCGTGAAAATGCGGAATTTCTCGGGAAATTTGCGGTCGGTCGGTTTGGGGTTCGGAACCCGCGCTGGCGGCCGATGGCTGGAGGGGTCTCTGGGCGTGTCGTGCGGGACCTTCGCCAGAGGCCGATCAAGGATTTTCCGTGGCGAGGTCGCGGTCGTTGACGGTGAGGCGTTTGGGCTCGAGCTCGACGCCGTAGATGCGCCGCTGGGCGAGGCGTTGTTTGGGCAGGTCAAGAGCGGTTTCCAACTCGGCCATGGCCGGCTTCACGACGGCGGTCCAAATGCCGTCATTGTTCGACTGGCGCCGCTTTAGCCGCTTGGCGTGTTGATTGGGCTGCTGGAGAGCGAGGTGAAACATGGGCGCCGTCGGTAACCCCACCGTTTTTCAGGCCCCACCACCGCCGCCGTCCCGTATTTGCGGGACGCCTACCCGCCCGGGCGGCAAGATGCCGCCCCTCCTTGGGTGGACGCGCGCCGGCACCTCGCGGTCGAAAAAACGCTCGGCTCCGGGCTGGAGCCCGGAGCCGAGTATCGAGGGAGGCGGGAATCCGCAGGCTCCCCTGGATAGGGAGCCTGCGAATGGAATTCGCCTGGCTTAGTCAGCGAGCACGGGACCTTCGTCCGGGTGCTCGTCCTTGGTTTGGTGGCGCATGTTGGTGTGCAAAGCTATGAAGTGTGACAAGTGTCGCGGGAGGCTAGGAGCAGCCCTGGCTGGTGCCGCAATCCATGCAGGCGCCGCAGGCCCCGGTGCGGATGACCTTGGAGGAGCCGCAGTGCGAGCAGGTGGTGTCCATGAACATGTTGCCCAGCGCGCGCTTTACGCGGTCGGCGTAGGTGGCGGGCGAGGGCGGGGCCTGGTGCCGACTGTCGTAAGTTGTCCCTTCCGAATTCCCGTTGTGCGTGATGATGTCGATGATCTCCTTCTCCGGGGAAAGCGCGAGATGGGTCACGGGCCGGTTGATGCCCTTTTTGTCGATCTCGCCGAGCTCCTTCATGGGCAGATCCTGCTGGCCTTTGTTCGGGCTCGTGGCCTCCTTGTAGCCATTGATGAATTGGCAGGCGAGCCAGCGGAAGATGTAGTCGGTGATCGAGGTCGCATTGCGGATGTCCGGATTCTTGGTGAAGCCGGAGGGCTCGAAGCGCTGGTATGCGAATTTCTTGACCAGCGATTCCAGCGGCACGCCGTACTGCAGGGCGATGGAGGTGAGCGTGGCCACCGTATCCATGAGGCCGCCTAGGGTGCTGCCTTCCTTGTTCATCTGGATGAAGATTTCACCCGGCTGCCCGTCTTCGAAGAGGCCGACATTGATGTAGCCCTTGTGGCCGGCGATCTCGAATTTGTGATTGATGGCCAGTCGCGTCTCGGGCATGCGGCGGCGCACGGGTTCATCCGCCTTGACCCGGAGCACGGCGACTTCCTTCTCCAGGTCGCTGATGCGCGCCTGCAGGGCGTGTTTGTCGGAAACGATGGCCTCGACTTCGGCGGCGAGATTGTCCTCGCTGACTTCGATCGCGCTGGAGGAGGAGCCGTGCTTTTTCTTATCCGTCGCAAGGGGCGCTGAGCGTTTCGAGCCATCGCGGTAGATGGCGATGGCCTTCAGCCCGAGCTGCCAACCCTCGATGTAAGTATTCATGATATCGTCGACGGTGGCTTCCGTCGGCAGATTCACGGTCTTGGAGATGGCGCCGGAGAGGAACGGCTGGGCTGCCGCCATCATGCGGATATGGCCGCGGTAGTGCAGCGAACGCTTGCCCCGGTAGGGCTTGAAGGCGCAGTCGAAGATCGATGTGTGCTCGGGCTTCAGCGGCGTGCGAGCCGCCACCTGGTTGCCCTCGGGATCGAGCGCGTCTTCGATGGTGTCGAATTCGTTGACGTGGGCCACGATCTTGCCGATTTCCTCGGCGGAGTAGCCGAGATTCGACAGGGCGGGCGCGACCGTCTGGTTTACGATCTTGAGCATGCCGCCGCCGGCGAGGAGCTTGTATTTCACGAGCGCGATGTCGGGCTCGATGCCCGTCGTGTCGCAGTCCATGAGGAAGCCGATCGTGCCTGTCGGGGCCAGCACGGTGACCTGCGCATTGCGGTAGCCGTGCTTTTTCCCGAGCTCGAGCGCTTCGTTCCAGCACTGTTGCGCTTCGTCCTTCAGGTAAGCGAAGCGTGGGCTTTTCTGGATGCGGTCCACATGCTCGCGGTGGCGCTCGATGACTTCCAGCATGGGCGCTTCATTCGACGCGGCCACTGGCTTCGAGATGCCGCTGCAGCGCGCGTCGTGGTAGCCCGGGAAAGGCCCCATCGTTTTGGCCATCTGTGCTGACTGGCTGTAAGCGTGCCCAGTCATGATCGCGGTGATGGCCCCGGCGAGCGCGCGGCCTTCGTCGGAATCGTAGCCCAGGCCGTAGCTCATGATGAGCGCGCCGAGATTGGCGTAGCCGAGGCCGAGCGTGCGGAAGATGTGCGAATTCTCAGCGATCTCCTTGATGGGGTAGGAGGCGTTGTCGACGATGATCTCCTGCGCCGTGATGTAAATACGCACGGCGGCCTTGAATCGCTCGACGTCAAAGGCGCCGTCGGCCTTCTTGAACTTGAGCAGATTCAGCGAAGCCAGATTGCACGCTGTATTGTCGAGGAAGAGATACTCCGAGCAGGGGTTCGTGGAATTCTGGCGGCCCGTGCCCTTGCAGGTGTGCCACTGGTCGATCGTGGTGTCGAACTGCATGCCCGGGTCGCCACAGACGTGGGTGCCTTCGGCGATCTTGCGCAGGAGCGTGCGGGCCTCCTTTTTCTCGCACGGCTTGCCGTCGGTGACGCGCTTGGTCCACCACTCGCGGCCTTCGATCGCCGCATTCATGAATTCGTCGCTCACCCGCACGGACAGGTTCTCGTTCTGGTACATGATCGAGCCGTAGGCTTCGCCATTGTACGAGCCGTCGTAGCCCTGTTCGATGAGCGCCCAGGCCTTGCGCTCTTCCTTCGTCTTCGCCTCGATGAATTCCTCGATGTCCGGGTGCCAATCCTTCAGCGTATTCATCTTCGCCGCGCGCCGGGTCTTGCCGCCACTCTTTACGACATTGGCCACCTGATCGTAGACCTTCAGGAAGGAGAGGGGACCGCTGGGTCGGCCGCCGCCGGAGAGCTTCTCCCGGGTGGAGCGCAGAGTGGAGAGATCCGAGCCCGTGCCGGAGCCATACTTGAAGAGCATGGCCTCGGAGGTCGCGAGCCGCATGATGTCCTCCATGTTGTCGTCGACCGACTGGATGAAGCAGGCGCTGCCCTGCGGATACTCGTACTGCGTAGCCGCCCGGCGCGCGCTGCCCGCGTCGCGATCGTAGAAGTAGTTGCCCTCGCCCCGGCCGGCGCCCGTGCCGTACTGGTGGTGGAGCCCGACATTGAACCAGACGGGCGAATTGAAGGCGCCGTACTGGTTCAGGCACAGCCAGGTGAGGTCATCGTAAAAGACCTCCGCGCTTTTCTTGTCCGCAAAATAACCGTCGGCAATGCCGCAATCCGTGATCGTGCGGGTGACGCGATGGATGAGCTGGCGCACCGAGCGCTCGCGGCCGCCCTTGTACGGGTCCGTGCCATTCGCGATGTCGCCGTAGAAATACTTCGAGACGGCGATCTTCGTCGCCAGGGCGCTCCAGGCCTTCGGCACCTCGACGTCCTCCTGCTTGAAGATGGCCTTGCCCGAGTCGTCGGTGATCTCCGCGGTGCGGAGTTCCCACTCGACTTCGTCAAAAGGAGCCACGTCAGCCCGGCTGAAGGCGCGTTGAAACTTCAGACCAGCAGAGATACGCCGAGCGGGCTCGACGGGAGCGGAAGCAGGAAGGCGGCGGGAGCCGCGCGAGGATTTCAACTTCATGAGCGAGGAGGAGCGTCCCGAGGGGCGACTCTCTGGTTGAGGTTACAGTCTAAGCCGAAAATCGGCGAAAATCAATATATTGGGTGAATATGCTGTGAATAACGGTGAACAACCACAGCATATTGTGGTTCTGGGTGGGAGAGCGTTCCCAGATTTTGGGGTTGCGGACAAGGGAAAATCGTCAATTCGGCGCCAATTTTTATGTGCAATCGGGATTGACAGAAACGCCGCTAACTATCGAAGTGGCTCTGCGGCTTGGTTGGCGGGTGAGCGTTCGTCGCAAAGGCTCGAAATTGCGTGAATCTTCCGCAGTGGTGATTCGCAAAACATTGGAAATCAGCCCCTTGCGACTTTGGTCAATTTCGGCTCCGGAAATCAAAAAAATCGGACGAATGGTAGATGCAGGAATTTGCGCAGCCCAAATTCTGGAAATCTCATCACCGAAGCCGCGAATTTCCGGAGGATCGCATTCAGACCGCATTTTGCCGGATGGCTTAGTTGCGTCCTGCTGGAGATTGGTGTCTCTTTCGGGCCTTGCCGCCCGGCGGCAGCCCCTATGATCTCCACCTCGATGAAGCGCCTCCTGCTCGTGTGCCTGGCCTCCGCCTGGGGCGCCGGATGTTCGGTCGATCCCGACGAGAAGGATTTTTTCTACCGGGGCTGGGTGAATCCCAACGAAAAGGCGCCGCAACACCACTTCGCCACCGACGGGCAAGGCGGACCTGGGGGAGGGCCGGGTGAACAGCCCATTTATAAAAAGGATCCGCTGCTGGACGAATAGGGGACGAGGAAGGTGGCGAATCGGATCAACTGGAGTATGGCATTCCCAACCTTGGCGGCCATTCATCCGGAAAATTTCTGGGAAAAATGCAACTCCGGCGTGTCGCACTCCTTAAGCATGGATGTGACCCGGCGCGTCGTAGCCGCCGACGACCGCCACCGGCCCATTCAGACGGGCCGACAGCGGTCGCCATTTTTTCCCAACTATCAACTATGCGCCGCCACCCCAGCCTCTGCGTCGTCCTGTTCCTATGGCTCCTGAAATTGGGCCTTTTCGGGCAATCCAACGACAACTTTGCCAATCGCCTCCCGCTCACCGGTCCAAACCCGATCGCGGTGAGCAATCTGTCGCACGCCACGGTTGAGCCCGGCGAGCCGCATTACGCGGGTATCTCAGTAGGCAAATCCTTGTGGTGGACGTGGACGGCGCCAGTGACGGAGGTGGTGAATTTCAGCACCTATGGCAGCTCCGGGGCCGAAGTGTTCAACTCCTCGGCGCGCACCCTGGCTATCTATACCGGGTCATCAATTTCTGCGCTCACGGAAATTGCCAGCAACAGCGGAGTCAATACGCGACTTTCTAGCTTGGGGATACAAGTGCCGGCTTCGATCGATGTTTCCGTCACGGCAGGCGCCGTCTATCAAATTGCCGTCGATGAAACGCGAATGGACACGAGCGATGGATTGGTGGTGCTCTCGATTAAAGCACCGCCAGCCATCGTGTCAGCAGCCCGGGCCACGGGGGTGATCGGCCAGAGTTTCAGCTACATCGTCGAAGCGACAAATAATCCTGTAACCTATGCCGCCACCGGGCTGCCTCCCGGCCTTTCTCTCAATGCGACCTTGGGAGTGATCAATGGGACGCCATTGCAAAATGGCGCCTGGCCAGTGACAATATCCGCGACGAATCTTGGAGGGACAACGACGGTTACGGTGTTTCTGGTCATTTCTGATCCCTCCGCTTCACCTGCGCCCACCGTCTATGGGCCGATGCGCGCGCTCGGCACAGTCGGCGCGCCATTTCAATATGTTTTCAACATAAGCGGGCAGTTGATTCAGGCCCAAAATCTGCCTCCGGGATTAACATTGGATGCGGGATTCGGCGAAATCACGGGGACTCCTACGGCGGTGGGAATTTATACCGTGCCATTTTCGGTGACGAATAGCGCCGCGGCTTCTCAAGGGGTGCTTACGTTGGAGATAACACCGCCGCAGCCGCCAGTGATCGGCACTCCCCTCGAATCCATCGGCACGGTCGGAGCGCCTTTTAACCAGTATCTGGAAACATACGATTTCAACGATAACGCCGTATTTGACGTCGGCGCTCTTCCGCCCGGATTGATCTATGATCCGGTAGACCAATTTATCAAAGGGGTTCCGACGACCCCAGGCGTCTATACTGTGCCAGTCTCGGCCTCGACTGGTGGAGGCACAACGCCGGCAACTCTGACGATCGTCGTGAACCCGGCTGCGGTGGCGCCATCAAATGTGGCGCCGACATTGACGAGTATGGCTGCCGCGAGTGGGGTCCGCGGAACGGCTTTTACTTACCAGTTGACAGCGCCGGGGGCGTCGACTTTTACGGCCTTTGGGCTGCCCTCGGGACTGAGCCTCAATCAGGCCAGCGGCGAAATTACCGGGACTCCCCTGGCGGTTGGAGTATCGCAAGTGGCCGTTTCTGCGGCGAACGGCGTGGGTGTGTCGAATGCCGTGCTGACGATCTCCATCAGCGCCGCCGCGACGACTGCGATTCAACCTCTGACCGTGGCCTCTGCTGCGGAAATCAGCGGATCCGTGGGCGCGTACTTGAATTACTATTTTGGATTTACGCAGTCCCCCGTTTCTCAATTGACTGGAACTTTCGGTTCCCTGCCGCCGGGGTTAGTCTCTACGATCACGCAATATGGCGCCTCCATCAGCGGGACGCCGACGACGGCGGGAACCTACTCCGTCCCAGTTTCTTTCACCGGCCAAAGCTCCAACGGTGTGCAGAATGTCTCTTCCGCCGGCAGCGCGACGCTGACCTTTAACATCACCGCGAGCGGTTCAATGCCGACCGCAGCTCCTGGCGCGATCACCAGTGCGCTTCAGGCAACCGGAGTCATCGGTGCGAACTTCAGCTACTCGATATCGACGCTCAATCCGGCCACGAGCTTCATTGCATCCGGGTTGCCTCCAGGGCTGTCCATCGCCGCTGGCGCCGGATTAATTTCCGGCAAGCCAACGGCAAGCGGCATCTTCCCGGTCGTAATTACGGCGGCAAATTCCGCTGGCTCTGCGAGCGGCCAAGTGTCGATCTCGATTACATCCCCATCGGCGCCCGTCATCACGAGCTCTTCCACGATGAATGGTCTGGTCGGCCAGGGGCTCAGCTATTCGATCTATGCTGGCGGGAGTATCGTCTCCTATACGGCAAGTAATCTTCCCCCGGGGCTGGTCCTGAATTCGACCAGCGGCGTCATTTCCGGGACGCCAACCACCGCCGGTTCCTATGCGGCCCCGGTCTCCGCAAATAACGGCAACGGTGTGGCAAACGCCGTGATCACCTTCGCGATCAGCGGTACAGTTACGCCCCTGGTCGTGACAAGCAATGCCGCCGTTCAAGGCACGGTCGGCTCATCGCTTTCTTACTATTATGCGGCGACCCCATCTACACCGAGCCCGGCGTTCTCCGTTGGCGCCCTGCCGCCGGGGTTGAGCAACATCGCCAGCTCAAATGTCATCCAGGGCACGCCAACGCAAGCCGGCGTCTTTACGACGCCGATTACCGTGACCAATTCAGCGGGCAGCGCCACGTCGAATATCGAATTCGTCATTGCACCGCCTAATTTCTCTCTCTCCAGCCCGGCGGAGGCATCAGGCAGTGTCGGAAGCTCACTCAGCTATACGTTGAGCACATTCCCATCGATGAGCAATGTGACGTATGGCGCGACAAATTTGCCAGCGGGGCTGAGCTTGAACTCATCGACAGGCGTGATTGGCGGCATCCCGACCGCGGCGGGTGTATCTGTGGTCAATATTTCGGCGACTTGCCTGGGAGTGACGGCGAATGCGGCGCTGACCGTGGCCATCGCAAACCAGGCCCCGCCTCTCATCACCAGCCCGAATGGCGTCGAAGGAACCGTCGGCGCCGCGTTGAATTATAAGATTGCGGCGACCAATGTGCCAACCAGCTTTGCTGCTCAGGGCCTGCCTTCGGGTCTGACTCTGAACAGCTCGACGGGAGTCATTTCCGGCGCTCCTGCCACGAATGGCGCTTTCTCGGTGCATATCTCGGCAACGAATGGCGCGGGCGCCGCCGGCGCAATATTGAGTATAAATATCTTCGCGACGCCGTCCGACCCACCGGTGATCTCGAGCCCGGCGATGGTGGTAGGTTCCTACTTTAGTCCTCTGAGCTATACAGTCACGGCCACGAATCTGCCCACGTCGATTTCGGTGACCAATTTGCCGTCAGGGCTTTCTTACAATTCCACCACTCACGTCATTTCCGGCACTCCCCAAGTATATGGCCTCTTCACGGCGACCGTTACGGCGCCCAACGCCATCGGCGTAGGCAGCGCCAAGCTGACCTTCAACATTTCCTATTCGAGCGTGGGGATCACCAGCCCAGCGGGCGCTGCCGGGCTGGTCAATGGACCTTTTAGTTACGGCATTACTTCGACGGCGAGCCCGGCGACATTTTCTTCGACCGCGCTCCCCGCCGGATTGACGTTGGATCCAAATAGCGGGATCATTTCTGGAAGACCTTCCGGCTCAGCTGGCTCCTATGTGGTTTCGGTGACGGCGACCACTGCGGATGGATCCTACTCCGGGACGGCGCCGATCACCATTGCGATTGCGGGTTCTCCCACGCGACGTCCGACGTTCACCGGCGCGTTGGAGGTCGCCGCCTTGGTGGGCCAGTCCTTCTCGTACTCCATCGGTGGGACCTATGCGCCAACTTTGTGGACCGCGAGCAATCTGCCGGCGGGTCTGGCCCTGGATCCGACGACAGGCATCATTTCGGGTTCGCCAAAGGCGGCCGGAGACGTCCAGGTGACCCTCAGTGCGACAAATTCGGTTGGAACCAGGACTGGCGCCATGACGATATCGACGGCGGCCCTTTCCCCGGCTCCCGTCATCACCAGCGCCCTCTCGTTTTCCGCAAATGTCGGCGTCTTCGCGCCGCTTTATTCGATCGTCGCCTCAAATGGACCAACGAGTTTTGGCGCATCTAATCTGCCGCCTGGTCTCAGTGTTGACCCGGCCTCCGGAGTGATCTCAGGAACCCCGACGGCAGCGGGAGTTTTTGCCGCAAGCGTAAGCGCCTCCAATGCCGCTGGCGTCTCCACTGCGGGTGTTACCATGAATGTCGCGCCGGCGCCGGCGCCATTTGTTACCTTCCCTGCCTCGAGCCAGTGGACCCTGGGAACGGACCATACAATTAATTTCTCGGAAAGCGACGCCAATGCCAATTTCTCCGTCTCGGGGTTGCCGGCCGGCGTCTACTATGACCCTGTAGATCATCTGATCACCGGTGTAACGCCCCCAAGCGGCATCTATTCATTTACGGTTTCGATGACCAACGCCGCGGGCGCTCTGGCCGTGCCCGGGACGATTTATGTGCCGGCCACCTCTGGGCCGCCCGTGATTACGTACGGATCTGCGGAGATTTCGATGAATGCGGGCCAGATCTCGATTTCGCCTTTCTCATATAGCGGCGCAGGGCCGATCAGAGTCTCCGCGGTAGGGCTTCCGCCCGGCGTGAGCCTGGATGTAGAGTCTGCTTATGTGAGTTTAATCGGAGAACCTTCGGCCCCTGGCGTCTATCCAGTGAGTTTTACCGCCACCAGCCCTTATGGCGTCGCTTCGGTCGTCGAAACGATCATTGTTCAAAACGCGCCGCCAACCTTTGCTGGATCCGCCGGCTCGCGGGTTGTCGTAAATCAGCCCTTTTTCTACCGCATCTCGGCGTCGAGCGGTATTACAGGTTACACGGCGTCGAATTTGCCTCCGGGACTCGTCTTTGACCCGCAGGCAGGCTCGATCTCTGGAATCCCGACCCAAGCTGGCGTCTATTCGATTCCGCTCACGGCGAGCAATCGAGGGGGAACTACGGCGGTGGTATATACGCTTACCGTCCTGAATTCGAGCGATTTCAATTCACCTCCGGTCATTACCAGCCCGGCCGCTGTTTCGTATAACTTCGCGAATCAGGCCTACTATTACGCGTCTTCTGCCCCGCAGGCGCTTTCCTACTACATTGCCGGGACCAATTTTCCATTGAGCTTCGCTGCGACGAATCTTCCGGCAGGTTTCAGCCTCAATCCTTCCACCGGTCAGATATACGGATTTCCCCAATCGACGGGAACTTATGTCGCAACGATTAGCGCGACGAATGCCGCGGGAACTGGAAGGGCGCAACTCACCTTTATGTTTTCCCGGGCAGCGCCTGTGCTCAATGAACCGCTGGTTGTGAACGGCGCGGTTGGAGCGCGGCTGACCCACGTGATTGTGAACGATCAGCTCGCGCCGATTCAACTTTATGCGAACCCGGATGTGTCTATTTCTACGGCGGGACTGCCGCCTGGATTGAGTCTGAATGCACCGTCGGACGTGATTTTCGGCGTGCCTTCACAGAGCGGAGATTTCCCCGTAGCCATTACTCTTTCGAACTTGGGCGGTAGTGTTACGACCACTGTGACGTTTCGGATCGCTGCGAGTGCGCCTGCGGCCGATCCGCCGCAATTTGGAGAGGCGGCGGCGGTTGCGGGTGTTGTGGGCGGTCCCTTCCATCGGTCGCTCACGGCCACGGGTGCGGTGTCATATCAGGCTGTGGGACTGCCGCCTGGGCTCTCAATCGACCCGGCAACCGGTGTAGTGAGTGGAGTTCCACTGGCTTATGGAGTCTTCCCGGTGAGCCTTTCGGCCGCCAACTCGGCGGGAACCGCGAACGTAACCTGGACGGTGATTGTCGCCGCCCACGGCTCACCGATCGCGTTTCATGAATATCCGATTCTTACGGAAACAGCCGGCGCTTCCTTCTCGGAGTATCTGTCTGCCACTCAGTCAAACGGTGGTGCGCTTGTTTACTCCGCGTCAAATTTGCCGCCGGGCCTCGCTTTGGATTCCTCTGCCGGGAGGATTCACGGCGCGATTTCGACCCCTGGCGTTTACACAATTCCGATCATGGCGAATTCGGCCGGAGTTGCGGCCTCCGCAGAATTGACGCTCATCGTGCAGCCAAGTGCGGCGTCCCCTGCGATTTTGGCGAGCGCCGAATTCCTGGGATATGTGGATGTGCCGTTTTCGGGATCGCTCTTCGGCGATGGTTTGGTCACCAGCGCAACCCCCATTCCGCCGGGTTTGTCGTTCGACGCGCCAACTCAATTGATTTTCGGGGCGCCGACGCAAGCCGGCGTGACCGCGGTGAATCTCTCCGCGTCGAATTCCTTCGGCGCTTCCCATGCGACGCCTACTGTGGTGCTGGAGACGCCGACGCTCTCGTTGCCGATGATAACGAATCAGCCGATGGCGCAGGCCGCCCTTCAAGGGCAATCTGCTACGTTTAGCGTACAAGCCGTGGGCATTCCGACGCCAACCTTTCAATGGAATCACAACGGCGCTCCCGTGAGCGGCGCGACGAGCGCCACATTGACGCTGACAAATATCAGTGGGACGGATGCCGGGGCATATACTGTCACGGTGAGCAACTCTTCGGGTTCGGTGGCCAGTGCCACGGCGCTCCTCACCCTTCAGCAAACGTTTGGCAATTGGCAGACGGCAAATTTTAGTCCGGGCGAAATTGCGCAGGGTCTGGCTGAGGATCTCGTGTCGTTCAATAAAGATGGCCTGTGCAACCTGCTGGAATACGCGCTGGATCGAAACCCGAAAACCGAACTGGGTGGAAGCGCCCCGCCGATGCTGTTGAATGCCTCTGACGGTTATCTCGCCTTCCGGTTTACCCGCGATCCGGCGCTCACTGACATCGATTATATTGTCGAAGCCTCGGAAGATCTCGTCCATTGGGATCAGATTGCCCAGAGCGCTGGCGGGGCGGCGACGTTAAATCTGGGGGGAGCCCATTTGGTGAGCGAAGTCTCGGACCGGGCCACGTTTCAAGTGACTGTGGAGGACGAAGTCCCTGCGGCTTTTGCCGCCAGCCGCTATTTCCGTCTGCGTATCTATCGACATCCGTAGAATCCCATTTTCGATCATGATCACCCTCCGGAATTTGTACCGCGCTCTCGCGCTGTGGATTTTGGTCCCGAGCCTCCTCGGACAATCCAACGACAATTTTGCCAATCGCCTTCCTCTCACCGGGCCAAACCCGATCGCGGTGAGCAACTTGTCCAAGGCCACCGCCGAGCCCGGGGAGCCGAATCACGCAGGCAGTTCGATCGGCAAATCCTTGTGGTGGACGTGGACGGCGCCCGCGACGGGAGTGGTTAATTTCAGCACTTTCGGCAACGGAGGGGGCTCTTACCTATCTTATCCGGCGCGCGCTCTTGCGGTCTATACGGGCACGTCTGTGTCCGCGCTCGCGGAGGTTGCCAGCAGCAACGGCATTTTCAGCTCTCCGCCCATATCGAGTTCCAGTTTTGCGATTGCGTCGTTCAATGTCTCTGTCACTGCTGGCGTTGTCTATCAAATCGCCGTCGATGAGACGGAGTACGGAAACGGCGATGACACAGTTGTGCTTTCAATCAACGCCCCGCCAACAATTGTATCCCAGGCTCGGGCGACAGGTGTGGTTGGCCGAAATTTCAGCTACACGGTCACGGCGAGCAACAATCCCACAGCCTTAACCGCAACGGGGCTGCCAGCCGGTCTTTCCTTTGATCCCACGGCGGGTGTGATTCTTGGAAAAGTGGCGCAAGCTGGCTCTTGGCCGGTGACGATCTCTGCGACAAATCCGGGTGGCACGGCAACGGCGACGGTGGTCATTGCAATTTCCGATCCGCCCGTTCCCAGTGCCTCAATAGCTTCTGGCGCTCTACGCGCGCTCGGAACTGTAGGCTCGGAGTTTACCTATTATTTCTTCACGGACAATCAACAGATCCAGGTGGAAAATCTGCCGCCGGGTCTCAGCCTGGACTCCGGAAACGGAGTGATCAGCGGCGTTCCGACAACCACCGGCATCTATGTAGCGCCGTATTCGACGACGAGCGGCGCTGGAACGTCAGGTGGTGTCATTACATTTGAAATTTCGCCGCCCACCCTGCCGCGGATCATTAACAGCTTGGAGACCACGGCCACTGTGGGCGACGTATTCGACGAATTCATTGAGACGTCTCCGTCTGTCGCGAATGCCACATACAGCGTGGGAGACCTCCCTCCCGGATTGGTTTTTGATTCGGTGACGCACGACATCACCGGACTCCCGACAGCGCCGGGTGTTTACCATGTGCCGATCGCAGTTTCCGTGGGTGGCGCCACGACGACGGCTGTTATTACGATCGCTTTGAACGCGTCCACTGCGTCGCCCGCGAATGCCGCGCCCGTTTTAAGCGGTAGTGCAAACGTTGGCGCGACTGTCGGCAGCGCATTTTTCTATCGGTTGGTTGCGCCAGGAGCTTCGAGTTTCACGGCGCGCAATCTTCCGGCAGGTCTAAGCCTCAATCCGGCGAGCGGTGAGATCTCCGGCGTCCCGGTAGCGCCTGGGGTTTCGCAGATCCCAGTTACCGCAGCGAACGGCTATGGTGAATCTGATGCTGTGCTCACACTTACCATCAACGCCAGTGGCGGGATCGTTGCCTCGACCGCCCTGACGGTGTCTTCGCCTGCGGAGATCAGTGGTGCAGTCGGCGTATTTTTGCGGTATAGTTTCTCATTCTCGCCGGGGACCAGTTTTCAACAATTGTCGGCGACGCTCGGTTCCTTGCCGCCGGGACTCGTTTCGTCGGTGTCGTCGTCGGGTGCATCGATCTCAGGAACTCCTACAACGGCTGGCGTGTACGCCGTTCCCGTTTCGTTCACTGGCCAAAGCTCGAGCTCGGGACAGTCGGTGAACTACTCGGGAAGTGCGGTGCTTACCTTTAGCATTGGAGCCAGCGGGTCGGCGCCGACGCTTGCGCCGGGAGCGATAACGAGCGTGATGGAGGCGATGGGAGCTGTGGGGAAGACGTTTAGTTACTCGACTTCTACGCTCTACTCGGCGACGGGCTTTGCCGCCTCAGGACTGCCGCCTGGATTGTCCATCTCGGCGACCACGGGCGCCATCTCCGGCAAGCCAACGAGCGCGGGTTCATATCCTGTGACATTGACGGCTACAAATTCCGCTGGCACTGCGAGCGCTCAGGTACTGATCGCAATTGCACTGACGCCTACGCCACCGGTCATCTCCAGTGACGCCAGTGTCAATGGGACGGTCGGGCGAACGCTTAGCTATTCGATCAGTCCCGGGTTCGGCATCATTGCCTACACAGCAAGCAATCTTCCGCCAGGGCTTGCGTTGAATTCGACGACTGGCGTTATTTCTGGAACGCCTACCGCGGCGGGCGCCTATGCAGTGCCCGTCTCCGTTAACGACGGCTACAATGTCGCAGATGCTGTGGTCACCTTCACGATCAGCGATCACGTTTCGATTCCGATCGTCACGAGCGATGCATCGGTGCAAGGAGCTGTCGGCTCGTCATTTTACTATTCCTACGTGGTAAGTCCATCGAGTCCGAGCCCGACTATTTCCGTCGGCCAATTGCCCCCCGGGCTGACCGATAACGCATCCTCGGGCGCGATCACGGGCTCCCCTACGCAGGCCGGTGTCTTTACAACACCCATTACCGTGACGAATTCCGCGGGCAGCACGACAGCCAATATCGAGTTTATAATTGCGTCGGGGCCGAGCTTCATACTTTCGGGCAGTGCGGAAGTTCAAGGGGCGGTGGGAGCCGCGTTCAGTTATCGATTGATCAACAGCAAGTCCTTGAGCAATGTCACGTATACTGCAGCAAATCTCCCTTCAGGGTTGACCTTGAATGCGTCGACCGGGGTGATCAGTGGGACCCCGATCGCAGCAGGAACAAACTTAGTGAATATCTCGGCGACCTATCAGGGAGTCATCGCCAATGCCGTTCTCACTATCGCGATCACCAATCAGTTGGCGCCTCTCATCACCAGCGCAATCGGGCTGGAAGGAACTGTCGGCGCCTCTTTGAGCTATACAATTGCCGCGACGAATTCACCGGTGAGTTTTTCTGCCTCGGGTTTGCCTTCCGGACTCAGCTTGAACGGCGCGAATGGAATCATCTCCGGCGCTCCGTCTGCAAGCGGTTCTTTTCCAGTGAGCATCTCGGCGACGAACGGCGCGGGCACGTCCAGCGCAACGCTCAATATCAATGTCGCGGCGGCCCCCGCCGAGGCGCCCGTGATTTCGAGCGCAGCCGAGATTGCAGTGACTTACTCGACATTTGTTAATTTTACAGTTACAGCGACAAACCTCCCGACGTCTATCTCTGTGACGAATTTGCCTTCCGGCCTTACCTATAACCAGAGCACACACGTGATTTCCGGCTATGTGGCCTTTAGCGGAGGCGCCGCTACAATGACCGCAAAAAATGCCGTTGGCAGCGGGAGCGCCACATTAACCATCAATGTCGGGACTCCGATCGGCGCGATCACGAGCGCGGCGGGAGCGGCAGGAGTCGCCGGCGGAAGTTTTAGTTATGGCATCACTTCGACTCTTGGATCTTCGTCGTATTCGTCGTCGGCGCTGCCGACGGGTCTGATGCTGGATTCCCATAGCGGAATTATTTCAGGACTGCTCGCCGTTCCAGCAGGGACCTACACGGTCTCGGTCACGGCGACTTCGCTCAATGGATTGGGCTCTGTGTCTGCGCCGATCACCATTGCCGTCGCGGGTTTGCCAAAGCGTAGTCCGACACTTACGAGTCCACTCGGTGGCGCCGCCTTGGTGGGGCAGCCTTTTTCCTATGCGATTGTCGGCACGAATGCGCCAACGTCCTGGACTGCGAGCAATTTGCCGGCCGGCCTGGCCCTCGACCCGACGACCGGGATCATCTCAGGCTCGCCGACGACTGCAGGAGTTGTCCAGTTGAGTCTGAGCGCGACGAACGCCTTGGGGACCGGGAGCGGAATCCTGAATTTGACGACGGCGGCGCTTCCGCCCGTGCCCGTCATTTCGAGCGCGATTGCCTATTCAGCGTTCGTCGGATCGTTTGCCCCGCTTTATACGATTGTCGCGTCGAACGGGCCGACAAGTTTCGACGCAACGAATCTGCCGCCGGGACTTAGCCTTGACCCAAAGTCGGGGGTCATCTCGGGAACGCCGACACAAGCCGGCGCGTTTTTAGCCAATGTGAGCGCCGGGAATGCGAGCGGTGTTGCCATGGCTGTCGTGGCTGTAAATGTCGCGTCTGCGCCGCCGGCTTTTGTTTCATGTCCTGCCGCGACGCGAGCGGCCCGTGGATCGGCTCTCGAGATTTACCTATCGGTGACGGATAGTGGCGCAGACATTTCAGTGAGCGGACTTCCTGCCGGCGTCTATTTTGATGCGAACCGAGGAACTATTCGTGGCATTCCAGCGCAAAACGGCGTCTTTCCATTTACCGTTTCCGCTTCAAATACCGCCGGCTCTTCGTCTGTTTCCGGAACTCTCTATGTCTCCGACTCCTTTGATCCGCCGGTGTTCTCCTATGGGGATGCTGAGACATTGCTTCAGCTGGGTTACACGTCGACTTTTCCGTTGGACTATTCCGGCGCAGGGCCAATATCTGTCTCGGCAGTCGGCGCTCCCCCTGGGATGGCGTTAGTTTTAGAACCTGGGTACGTCTATTTCACAGGCTTCGCCACGATGCCGGGTGTTTACCCGGTGACCTTCACGGCGACGAGTCCGTATGGCGCCACTTCGGTGGTTGAGAAAATCGTGATTCAGGCTTCTCCGCCATTCTTTAGCGGAGCCGCCGCTATGCAGATCCCAGTGAACCAGTCCTTTTCCTACAGCCTGCCGGCTTCGAACGACATTACGGGGTGCACTGCAGTTAATCTTCCGCCCGGGCTCATATTCGATCCGGGATCCGGCGCCATTTCCGGCATCCCTACTCAGCCGGGGATATATGCAGTCCCGCTCAGCGCGACAAACGGCGGCGGGACGACCGCAGTGATGCTAACCCTGTCCGTCGTGGGCGCAGATTATACCGTCTCGGCGCCCGTTATCAATAGCGCAGCGTCCGTTTCATATAGATTTTTGCCGTCGAACAATTATTTTCCGTTTAGCCTTCAAACGCCATTCTCTTATACGATCACCGGGACAAATTATCCGACCAGCTTCTCTGCGACGAATCTTCCAGATGGATTGACTATAAATCCATCAATCGGTCTAATTTCGGGAATTCCTCGAGTTGTGGGAACGTATGTTGCGACGATCGGCGCCTCGAACGCGGTAGGGACTGGAACCGCGCAGTTGACCTTTGTTCTTTCTCGATCGATGCCTGTTCTTAGTGAACCTCTCGTCGTCACCGGCTTCGTTGGAGCGCCGTTGTACCATTACATCGCCAGCGATCAAAGTGCGCCAACTGGAGGATCGCCCGCGCGCGACGTCTCGTTTTCTGCACAGGGATTGCCGCCCGGCTTGAGCCTTAACAGTTCAACGGGCGAGGTAACAGGCGAGCCTTCTCAAGCCGGTGGTTATCCCGTCCTCTTCAGCGTTTCGAATTTAGCCGGGACGACCACGTCCACGGTGACATTTCAGATTAGGCCGGTCTCAGCGCTTGTCAGCGTCCCGCAATTCTCTTCGCTGGTGGGTGCATCTGGACTCGTCGGTGTCAAATTCAATGCGAGCGTAGCCGCAAGCCAGGCTGTATCGCACTGGGCGGCGGGGCTTCCTCCTGGACTTTCGATCGATCCGGCAACGGGTATCGTTAGCGGAATTCCGACCGCCTACGGCGTATTTCCGGTAGCACTAACAGCGGCTAATGCGGTGGGTTCATCCAGCGTCATATGGACTTTAGTAATCTATGCTCATGGATCACCGATCGGGCTCGGCGCGAGTGCGACCATCGTTGAGCCCGCCGGCGCGCCATTCTCGCAGAATCTCTTCGCCAGCCAAACGCTTGGGGGCGCATTTGTCTATTCCGCATCGAATTTGCCTTCGGGCCTTACGTTAGATGCGTCGACTGGAGAAATTTCGGGAGCTGTCGACAACACAGGAGTATACCAGATCCCGGTTGCGGTAAGTTCCGCCGGGGTTGTCGGTGCGGCTACGCTTACGCTGGTCGTGCAGCCAAGCGTTGCGCCCCCCTTCCTGAGCGCCAGCGCCGGGTACTTGGGATTCGTGGATGTGCCATTTTCCGGCAATGTCAGTTCGAACGGTCGCGTCGTCGATGCCACGCCCGTTCCTCCAGGGTTGTCATTTGATTCGGGGAAAGGAACGATTTCCGGGCTTCCGTCGCAGTCCGGAGTGACCGCGGTAAATCTTTCCGCGGCGAATTCCATCGGCGCTTCCAACGCCGCATTGAGCTTTTTGATTGCCACTCCATCCCTTTCGTTGCCCGTGATCACCAGCCAGCCAACGGCGCTGGCGGTCAATGCAGGGCAACCAGCGACCTTTAGCGCGCAAGCCGTCGGCATTCCGACGCCAACGTATCAGTGGAGCCACAATGGCGTTCCGATCGAGGGGTCAAGGGACGCGACCTTGACTTTGTCGACCGTCGGCGGCGCGGATGCTGGCGAGTACAAGGTGACGGCGAGCAATTCAGCGGGCTCGGTGACGAGTTCGACCGTTTTGCTCTTCCTTCAGCAGTCTTATGGAAGCTGGCAGACGGCCAACTTTACGCGGAGCGATATCTCGCAAGGGCTTGCTGGAGATCTTGCGGACTACAATGGCGACGGGCTGTGCAATCTGCTGAAATATGCGCTGGATCGGAATCCGAAGACTGGAGCGGGCGGAAGCGCGCCGACCCTGGCGTTGGGTTCTGACGGCTATCTGGCTTTTCAGTTCACCCGAGATCCGGCGAATACGGATATCGACTACATTGTCGAGGCTTCAGCGGACCTGGCCCATTGGGACCAGATCGCGAAGAGCGCTGGTGGGGCCGCAGTGCAGAACACGGGCGGAGCTCATTCGGTCGTGGAGGCGTTGGGCGAGGGGGCAATACAGGTGACTGTCGAGGACGAAGTCCCGGCGGCCTTCGCGGCAAGCCGGTGGCTGCGGCTGAAGATTCGCCGGCACTGAACGGGCGCTGGCAATGCTCGAGGCGGTGCTGCAGGGGTCTCCAAGCGGTGAGTGAGATGGGGAGATGTTTGGAGTGTGTGCGGTTCTCCACCGCTTTTGGATTGGGCTGGTCGAGAAAAATTTTACTCCCGGCTCAATTCGTCCAAGAGAGGTTTCCGCTCACATTGGCGGAGAAGAAACAGAGTTTAAAACCGTGTCGCCGTTCCAAAGCGCTTCGCTAACTTTGGGAACGAGAGGGCGAAGAATGGCGCCCCTTGGGCGCTCCATTCACAGTCACCGCGAGCGCGGCAGCCGCTTGCCCAG
>OUMF01000009.1_pt1 | contig 23731 bp, 12 predicted proteins | sample 1690971 | NCBI WGS metagenome assembly OUMF01 (sample SAMEA3914864, study PRJEB12502) | metagenome | biome: forest; material: soil | place: USA | collected 2012-03-12 | depth 0.3 m | reverse complement strand
TAGCCGTAGAGATCCCTGCAGTGAGATCAAGCTGTAACCCGCCAAGGTTTTCGCGTATGCGGCAACTGCAGGCAGTCACGGCGCGCTATCAAGTTCTGAGGGCAACGTTCTCGACGTCACTTCCCGCCCAAGGCATTTTGGCAAGCTCGTTTTTTAACCTAAAAAGCGAGTTCACTAAAATGCCTGAACGGCAGTGAGACGAGAACGATGCCCGTGAGAAGTCCGAGCGTGGAGGCACGCCGGCCATCGCATCCATCTGCGATCGCCCAAAATCTCCGACGTCGGGACGGCTCTTCAAGAGAAGCGATCTCGAGACACCGCACGTTCTTAGGCGGCCTTACAAGCTTGCCCGGACTGAACCACCCTCGTCGCGGCTGTCTTCGGCTTCCCCGGCCTGTTCCTCGGTTTCGCCCTGCGCGACCGATGCGGCAGAGGCGGGAGAAAGCCGACCTCCACACACCCATCCACACACCACCGTCCTTCGGGACACCCCCTGGTTCATCCAGGGTTTCGTTCTTTGACATTATGAATCAGCATCAAGCAACGCATGAAGCGCCGCTTTCCGGCGACGCTTTGCACCCACGGTCCACCTATGGCCTCCCTGCGAAGGAAAGCCAAGCCGCCTCGCGGTTCTTTGCGGAACTGCGTAGTCACGGCCGAATGCGCCTCGCCTGCGCGGCCGTGGGTTGGAGGCGCGCCCAGGTGGACAACTGGAAGCAGCCCTACAATCACGACGGGACGAAAAATCGCCACTACAGCGGGGAATTCAACCTCGCTGTGGAGCAAGCCATCTGCGATTTCCAGCGCGAAGTTGTCAAAGGCATTATCCAGCACGGAGAAGATCTGACTCCCAGCCAGGCCCGTTTATCCACGTGGGTCCTGGAACGCTTCTTCGACTCCGAATACAACCGCGCCGCTCCCTCCGCTCGGCCCACAAAGCCCGCTCGTTAGCAATCCTGCCCGCGCCTCCAACGCTGGAATTTGGCCAATCAAGCGTCAGCGTGTGGCGCAGTCGATAGCCGCGCCCACGAGAGCGTCACGAGCTCCCGCGCCCTTGAACGTTATTTAGGGTGGAGCGCATATTTATGCGCGCTCGTCACAAACTTAGGACCGAAGCTCTACTTCGGATGGTTTGCTGATATTCAGCGACCCATTCGAGGTCGCAGCCCGGAGGGCTGCCCTGGAGTAGCCTGGGGGGGGTAACACCGATAGGCGTGAACTAACTTGTGCGCTCGTGACGAATCTCCGATTCGTCACGCACAGAGGACCGAAACTCCGTTTCGGATGGAGGGGGTGTCCGCGGGCGGTGATCAACGTGGCGAAACGTTGTGCCTTTGGGACAAAATCTGGAATCGCAATACTGTTTTCTAGCGAATCTCAGTTGAACCAACGCCGGCTCACGCCCGCAGACACCCCCGCCTGCGAAACGGAGTTTCGCTCCTCAGCGCGTGACGAATCGGAGATTCGTCACGAGCACACACGTAAGTTAGCGCTTCTAGGGCAAGACCCCCGAACAAGGAGAACTCCTGTTCTCCATGGCAGGGGTGTCGTTGCGACCGTGCGGTGTGTCTACGGGCCTGCGCCGTTACTTAATACACACCCTTCACCCGCATCTTCACGCCATACACCTTCTTGCTCGCGGTGATGAACAACAGATGCCGGTCCTTCCCGCCAAACTTCACATTGCCCGTCCAGGGCTCGGGAATCGGGATATTCAGCAGCTTCTTGCCCGTCTTGTCGAAGATCGTCACGCCTTTCCCGGAAAGGTAGACATTCCCCTCGTCGTCGATGGTCATCCCATCCGAACCCAGGTCGCAAAACGGCGCTTTATTCGTTAACGATCCATCCGCCTGAATCGAGTACGAAAACGTCTTGTGGCTGCCGAGATCGCTCACGTACAGCGTCTTCCCATCTGGCGTGCCCACGATGCCGTTGGGCTCCTTCATATCGGTGATCACCGGCGTCGCCTTCTTCGCCTTCAGATCGTAGTAATACACGTACTCGCCGGGCTGGAGCATCCCCTTGTCGCGCTTCCAATAATCGCGGGGATACAGCGGGTCCGTGAAATAGAAATTCCCGTCCGGACGCAGCCACAGATCGTTCGGCCCATTCAACGGCTTACCGCCAAAGTCCGTGATCAACACCGTGATCTTCTTCTCCGGCGAAATCGACCACAGCTCGTTCTGCTCGTCCGCGCACGTGAGCAGATTGCCCGCTTTGTCGAAGAAAGTCCCGTTGCTGCGGCCCGAGGGCTTGAGCCAATCGGTGAATTTCCCATCCGCCACCGTGTACTTCACGATGCGGTCGTTCGGCTGATCGGTGAAATAGACATTGCCTTCCGGATCGGTCGCCGGACCTTCCGTAAAGGCAAAGCCATCGCCCAGCACTTCCACCTTGGCGCCGTCCGCGATGAGGCCCGATTCATCGGCGTGAGCCAAAAGGCTCAGCGCCAGGAAGCCCGAAAACAAAAGAGTGAGTGATTTCATAGAGTCGAAAACTTCTACTTACTTCTTTACCGCCGGATGCGCTGTGAGGTTAGCCGCGGCTTCCTTCACCTTCGCCTGCGTCGCCGCGTCTTCCGGCAACCCAGTCTCCTGAAAGTCTGAATACAACTTGTCCCAGACGCCGTTGAGTTCGCCCTGCATGTTGCCCGTCTCTGCCGTGATCGCGACGACCACGTCCTTATCTGGAATCACCAGGCAAAACTGCCCTGCGGCGCCGTCCCCACGGAAGGCATTGTGCGTGCAGCGCCAGAACTGGAAGCAGTAACCCTGCTGCCAATCGACGCCGATCTTCGCATGCGACTCCTGCTCGTTCGGCACTTGTTTCGAAGTCGCCTCTGCGACCCACTTTTCCGGCAGCAATTGTTTCCCCTCCCATTTGCCTTTTTGCAGATAGAGCTGACCGAGCTTGGCGATGTCTTCCGTGCGGAGATAGAGGCCGGAGCCGCCAATCGAGTAACCTTCCGCACTGGTCTCCCAAGTCGGGTTATCGATGCCCAGCGGTTCGAACAGGCGCGGCATGAGGTAATCATGCGACGTCTGCCCCGTCACCTTGGTCACGATGGCCGAGAGGGTATAGCTCCCCATGGAGTTGTACTGAAAGTGCGTCCCCGGCTTGTAAATAAAGGGGTGCGCCAGGAATTGTTTCACCGTCGGTCCGCCGACGATCTTCGGCTCCGTGTCGTGCCCGCCGGACATGCTCAACAAATCGCGCACCGTGAGCATTTTGAGATAAACCGAAGGCTCCGCCGGCGCATCATCCGGGAAGAATTTCAAGACCCGGTCGTCCAGATGCAGCTTACCCTCTGCAATCGCCAAGCCCACGGCAGTCGAATTGAAACTCTTCGTGACCGAGTGCAGGACGTGCGGTTTATCCGCCGCCTCCGGCTTCCACCAGGCCTCCGCGATTACCTTGCCATGACGCAAGACCATCACGCTGTGCAGCGTGTTGATCTTGTCTTCCGCCTCGAGGAAATTGAGCACGCTCTGGGACGGCAGGCCCTGAGCTTCCGGAGTACTCCGCGGCAGCGGCGCGCCGGCCTGCGCGCTAAGAAGCGGGGAGAAAAGCGTGGCCGTGAGGAGCGCCGAAAGAAGCGATCTGTTTTTCATAGGGGGTTGATTCTGGGTGAAGGCGGATCTGGCCCGCCAAAGCAGTGCAGCCGGCTATTTGGCCGAGAAAGTGAAAACGGTCGATTCCTTGAGAGGCTCGCCCGGCCGGATGACGATCGAGGGGAAATTCTTGTGATGGATCGCGTCGGGATAGTGCTGCGTCTCCAGGCAGACGGCCGTGTGCGCCAAATGGTTGCCCGTATAAAGCTGAATCGCCGGCTGGGTTGTCCTCACTTCCATGATGCGGCCATTCTTCGGATCCGTAAGCCGCGCGGCCAACTTCAGGCCTTTCCCCTCCGCCAGGATGAAGTTGTGATCGTAGCCACCCGGCTTTGGCTTCAGCTGTTCGATGCGGTCCCCGATGCGCGTCGGTTCGTTGAAATCCATGAGCGTGCCCTTCAGCGGCAGAATCTCGCCCGTCGGAATGAGATCACCATCGGACGGCGTATAGTTCTCGGAGGGAATCCACAGGACGTCATCGAGACAGCTTCCTCCGCCTCCCAGGTTCCAGTAAGCGTGGTTCGTGAGGTTTACGATCGTTGGCTTATCCGTCTCAGCTTCGTAATCGAGGCGCAGCTCGTTGTTATCGGTCAACGTATAGGTCACCGAGGTGTTCAAGTTACCGGGAAAACCCTGCTCGCCATCCTTGCTCAGGTAAGTGAGCTTGACCGACGCGGAATCGGCTTTCGATTCGATCGCTCCCACCGACCATACGCATTGGGCAAAGCCCTTCGGGCCGCCGTGGATCGTATTCTTTTTCTCATTGGGAATCAGCTTATACGTCGTCCCTTCGAGTTCGAATTGCGCATCGGTGATCCGGTTTACTACGCGACCGATCACCGCCGCAGAACCGTTGAACCCCTGGTATTTCTCGATCGAATCCGTCGTCAGCACGACATTCGTGAATTTCCCATCTCGGTCCGGCGCCTCCAGATCCTTGATGATCGCGCCGTAGGTGATGATCTGCGCGCTCATCCCCTTGGCATTGCGGAGCGTGATTAATTTCACCTCCACGCCATCCTTGGTCTTTCCAAAATCGGACTGCGTGACGCGCTGCAATTGCTGCGCCCCCGCAGGCAGGCCGCCGAAGTACAACAACATCGCGCACGAGGCGATAACGAACCTCTGGAGGAAACTTTTCATGACGAAGTTCATATGCTTGCGCTGCCAGTTATTAGATTGAAACCGCGACGTTATTCGAAATGCGCTCCGCTGAAATCGAGCTGATAGATCACGCCTTCATAGCCGATGGCGTAGAGATTGCCCGCCTCGTCTTCGCCAAAACTCACGAGCCGCTGCGGGAGGCTGCCGATCTGGCGCACCGTCTTCAGCACGCCATCTTCCTGAGTGAGTCCGAAGATGCGCTTGGAATTGTAATCGCCGCAGACATATACCCCGTAAAACGAGGAATTTTTATCCCCGCGATAGACGTGCCCGCCGGTGACGCAATTTCCAAACTTCCGGCGGTACGCGAAAACCGGCATGGTGAAAGTGCGCCCTTCCTTTTTGTACTGATTCGAAAACGGCTCATAGCCCTCGAAGACGTTCCAGCCATAGTTTTGCCCCCGCTGAACGATGTCCACTTCCTCCACGCGATCTTGCCCGACGTCACCGAGCCAGAGGTCGCCCGTCACCTTGTCGAAACTAAAGCGCCACGGATTGCGCACTCCGCAAGCCCAGATCTCGGGCCGCACGCCCGATTGCCCATAGAAGGGATTGTCCTTCGGCGATGCGTAGCCCAGGCCTTCATCCTGATGATCTACGTCGATGCGCAGCATTTTCCCGAGAACCATTCCCAGATTTTGGGCATGGCCGTTGGGATCATTGTGCGGGCCGGTGTCCCCCATGCCGAAGTAAAGATAGCCATCCGTCCCGAAAAGCATGCAGCCGCCGCTGTGATCCTCCGCCACGCTGGCGATCTTGATGATGAGTCGCGCCGGCTTGCCGGAGTCCCCCTTGAAGTCCGCGTCAAACTCCTTTTCATCGATGCACGTGACTACCTTGCCATCCTCGAAAATCTGGTAATAGAGATAGTACTTCCGGTTTTCCCGAAACTTCGGGTGAAAGGCCACGTCGAGCAGTCCATTCGGCCCGCGTTCGCTGAAGACCTTTGCCGTCAGGTCGGCGAAGACCGATCGCTCCTCGCCTGTCGCCGTCTTCTCCACTCGCCAGGCGATGCCTTGTTGGTGCAGCACCAGAAAGACATTCGGCTGGCCGGGGATTTGTCGAAGCGAAGTCAGTCCCGTTTCCCAACGCAAGCGTGGCAATTCGAAACTCGAGCTGAAGAAGGGCCGCAGCGTGACCGCATTTGCGAGCGGTGCGATTTCCGGCGGCATGCCGTGATTGCTGACCAATGCCGAGGCCGGCTGTTTCAGCGAAGTCAGGTAATCGATGAGATCTGTGAATTCCTGGAGCGAGAGCGTCGACTGCTGGCCCTCCGGCATGAGGGAAACGGGGCTGCCCGTCTTCTCCTTGATGTCCGCCGTCGCCACGGAAACCAGCTTCCCATCGATGCCCATGAGCTGCAGCTCGGCGTCGTTCGCCTGCTTCAGGATGCCTTGATAGGTCTCGCCGGCCTTTGTTTCCACAATCACCGTGCCATAGCCCGGCGCGATCGTGGCCGACGGCTCAAGCACCGACTGGACGAGATCCCGGCGACCAAAGCCGTCGCCAGCGGCAAAGAGATCGGGTCCCGCTTTGCTCGCTGTTCCATCCACCGAGTGGCATTTCGCACAAAGCAGCCGCTGTTCGTCGTGAAAGAGCTTTTTCCCGCGTTCGGCGCTTCCCTCATGCGTCAGGGCATACTTGCGGTAAGCCTCGAGATTTGGCGGCTCGGCGGCGATGGAAGTGGAGTGGCCGCTCAGAAAGACGATGAGCAGACCGACGTAGCGAAGATCGGGAACGAGGGGTTTCAATCGGGGAGCGAAATTGCGGATTCGCCTCCGGGCGGTCAAGCCCCTAAATCGACGTAGGCCGTTCTCCGGCGGACCTCTCGCGACGCCCGTTCCTCTGCATTTCCAAGGCAAGGCCATCGTCTAAGGGGTTCAGTGACGCTCGACCTACATAAACATGCGATGTAGGCGCGCCCCGTGAAATCACCGCGCCAAACCGGTCCCTGGAAGCAATCTTAATAAGAAAACCCGTTCCCGAAAATTAAGATTTCGTGCCGCAGATCTTCCTGAAAGGCTCCTTTGCGAGCCCCCTCTCTCTTTTGAAAACCCCAGCCGCCATCGCCGCCGCGACGGTCTTCGCTCTGGCCACCCTGGCCCGCGCGGACGATTGGCCGCATTGGCGCGGCCCCGCCCACAATGGGATCTCGGCGGAAAAGAACTGGCTTTCGGAATTCCCAGCCGACGGACCGGTGATTGCCTGGAAGGCCACGGTCGGCCTCGGCTTCTCTTCGTTTGTGATCGGGCAAGGCAAAGTCTACACCGCCGGCTATGGAGAGAATGCCGACACCGTTTACTGCTTCGACGCCGCAACGGGCAGTGAGATTTGGAAGCAAAGTTATCCTTCCGAACTCGGCGACCAGTTTTTTGAAGGCGGCGTCACCGGCACACCCACGCTCGAGGGCGACTATTTGTACTGGCTGAGTCGCTGGGGCGATCTTTATTGCTTCGATGCCGCCAACGGAAAAATCGTCTGGAATCGCCAGATCGTGAAGGAAACATCCGTACGCGTGCCGAGCTGGGGCTTCAGCGGCGCGCCCATGGTTTACAAGGGCCTCCTGATTCTCAACATAGGAGACGCTGGCATGGCCGTGGAAAAGGGCACCGGAAAAGAAGTCTGGAAATCCGGAGAAGGCGACGCGGGATATAACACTCCGCTGCCCGTGACTCGGGGCGGCAAGACGGAGATGTGGTTTGCCAATGGCGAAGCCTATCTTTCGGTAGAACCGGAGACCGGCAAGGAAAACTGGCGCATGAAGTGGGTGACGCAATACGGCCTGAACGCCTCGGATCCCATTCCCGTCGGCGACGACCGGGCTTTCATATCCTCCGGCTACAACAAAGGCGCCGCGCTTTTCAAAACGGCGGGGGCAGACGGCGAGCCGGAAGTCGTCTGGAAGAACCGCATTCTGCGCACCCAGCTCAATGCCGCCGTCCTGGTCGACAACCATCTCTACGGCGTCGACGGCGACACGACTGGCAAGCCGCAGCTCAAATGCATCGCCGTCGAAACCGGCCAGCAAATCTGGGCGCAAACCGACTTCGGCAACGGCGGGCTCGGCGTTGCCGACGGCAAATTCATTGCGCTTTCCGGCCGCGGCGAACTCATGATCGCGCCCGTCTCGACCGAAGCTTTCAAGCCCGCCTCCCGCGCGCAAATCCTCGAAGGCAAATGCTGGACGGCGCCGGTGCTGGCCAACGGGCTGGTCTACTGCCGAAATTCTCATGGCGACATCGCCGTCGTCGACCTCCGGAAAAAATAACATGAAACGCCGCACCTTCCTCAAATCGACCGGCCTCCTTCTCGCCGGCGCTCCCTACATTCTCGGGCAAACCGAGGGCGCCAAATATCGCACGGCGCTCATTGGCTGCGGCTGGTGGGGCAAAAATGTCCTGCAGGAAGCCGTTGCCTCCAAGCGCTGCCAGATCGTGGGCCTGTGTGACGTCGACGGCAACAACCTGGAAGTCGCCGCCGATCAGGTGAATGGCTGGAACGGCGATTCACCCAAGACTTACAAAGATCACCGCGAGTTATTGGAAAAGGAAAAGCCGGACATCGTCATCATCGCGACGCCGGATCACTGGCATGCGTTGCAAACCATCGACGCGCTGGCCGCGGGCGCGCATGTCTATGTAGAAAAGCCGACGGGACATACGGTCAATGAAAGCCGCGCCATGTACAAGGCGGCGCGGGAGTCCGGACGTTTCGTACAGGTGGGCCTGCATCGCCGCATCGGACCGCACTTTGTCAGCGCGATGAAGTTCCTGAAATCCGGCAAGATCGGCGATGTCGGGATGGTGCGCCTTTTCGTGGACGGCGGCGGAGGACACGAAAAACCGCGGCCGAACAGCGCGCCTCCCAAATCGATGGACTGGGATCGCTGGTGTGGTCCGGCGCCGTTGCGGCCCTTCAATAGCAAGCTGCATCCCGGCGGGTGGCGCGATTTCCTCGACTACGCCAACGGCACGCTCGGAGACTGGGGCGCGCATTGGCTGGATCAGGTGCTCTGGTGGACGGAGGAGAAATATCCCAAGCGCATTTATTGCACCGGCGGCCGGCCCATCGCCGGTGCGCCCGTCCTCAATGATCAGGAGCAGACGACCGACGCCCCCGATCACCAGGTCGCCACTTACGAATTCGAGAAATTTACCTGCACGTGGGAGCACCGCCACTTTGGCGGCAATGGCACGGAGAAACACTCCATCGGCGCATATTTCTACGGCACGAATGGCATCGTGCACATCGGCTGGAAGGATGGCTGGACCTTTTACCCGAGTAACAATCGCGAGCCGCAGCTCCATGAAAACTCCGACTTACAGGAACCGGATGGACATAACATCAAGCTGCTCTGGGCGGACTTCATGGAAGCCATCGATCAAAAGCGCCAACCGGTCGCGAATATCGAAGTCGGCCACCGCGCCTCGGTGCTCCCGCTGCTCGGCATGGTCTCGTGGCGAGTCGGCCGCAGCATCGAATGGGACGGCGACAAGGAGCAGATCATCAATGATCCGCAAGCCACGGCATTGCTTCAACGGCCGTATCGTGGGCCTTGGAAGTACCCGGAGGTTTAAGGAGTGACACACCGGCGTTCAGAGAGGCTTTTGGCCGCTCTGGCGCTGGGGTTTGGCCAATTAAACATGAGTATGCGGCGCGGCCGATACGGCGTCCCTATGAGAAGGGTCGCGGAATACCGCCAGGTTTTTGGAGCAAAGCGGGTGCTTTGTCCGCGTCGATATCACGCAAAAGCAATAGACCATCAGTTCAGGTATACTGCATCTTCACGTCACGAACAGTGAATGATGGGTTTGCTAAGCTAACCTATTTTGATGGAAGGCGTCGTTTCGAGTGGCTGAACGCCTCACGGGAAAGTTTTGCGGACAAAGCGGGAGCAAGCTCCCGCACTCCAAAACCTGCCGGCATTACACGCCCCCGTCACTTCATGGAGTGCAATCCAATCATGTTCCCCTCCGGATCGTAAACCAGCGCGATAAAGCCATACTCGCCAATTGACGTTTTCGGCTTCAATACCGTCCCTCCGGCTTCCGCCGCCCGCGCGGCTTCCACCGCGCAATCAATACAGGAGAAGTAAACAATCGTCCCGCCCACTCCCGAATCCTTCCCCTCCATTCGCGCCAAGGCGCCCGCGCAGCCGGGCAGATCTCCCTGCATGGGAAAGGCCCAAAGCTCGAGGCCCGGGCTTTCGAGCCGTTGAAGTTGAACCTGAAACGTCTTCTCGTAAAAGCACTTGGCTCGTTCCATCTCCTGAACATAAATTTCAAACCAACCGACGGGATTGCGATGGGGATTCATAAGATTCTTTGAATTGTTTCTAAGAAATTCAACTGCTTTAAACACCTTTATAGACGCCGCCGACTAATAAATGCACCGCTGCGACCGCGGTGAATTTGCTCGGGCGATCGTCCCAGAATTTCCCTTGCGAAGCAAAAAAAATCACGTACGGAGGGGGCGGTTTTCCATACACCTTTAAAGTGTCGCACACCGGCTCGGAAGCGTTACGGGGTTTGTGGAGCGCCTCGACCAGCTTCCACCCATTCAATGAGATTCACGGCGTTCCTTCGGCTCCTCGACCTTTCCCGTTTTTGGCTTTGCGCCTCATTTCCGCTCCTCGCCGCAGGCGCAGCGCAGGGACAGGTGGTGACGACCATCTATAGCTTCGGCTCGAAAACGAACGATGGAACGAAGCCGACGGCCGGCTTGGTGCTCGGAGCCGACGGCAACTTCTATGGCGCAGCCTCGGCCGGTGGAACTTTGGGCAAAGGCGCCATCTTCGCCATTACAGCTGCCGGCGTGGAAACTCCCATCTATAGCTTCACGACCAATTCCGGCGACGGAAATACTCCCAATGGTCCGCTCGTGCAGGTCGCTGATGGAACGCTCTACGGAACGACGCTGGGTGGAGGCCCCTCTAACAACGGCACGATTTTCAAGATCTCGACCGCCGGCGCCGAAGCGACGCTGTACACGTTTCCGGCCTTGGGCGGCTTCGGCCATGTGGGCGCGCAAACGGGGCTCACCTTGGGCGTCGATGGCAACCTCTATGGCACGACCATGGGAACGAATTCCTCGGGCGCCAATAGCGGTACAGTCTTCAGGATTACGCCTTCCGGGACCTTTACCACTCTCTACAGTTTTGGAACGAATTCTAACGATGGTTCGAACCCCGACGCCGCGCTGGTCCAGGGGAATGACGGCAATTTCTACGGCACAACCGCACGCAGCAGCGTCGCTCAATCGGGCCAGGATGGCATTGTTTTCAAAGTAACTCCAGAAGGCGTGGAATCTGTGCTTTACAGCTTTGGAACCAACGCGAATGACGGCACATGGGCGCAAGGCGCGATGATCCAAGGCAACGACGGAAATTTTTACGGGACGACCCGCCTCTCGTTCACGCATTTCGACTTTGGCGCCATTTTCAAAATCACACCTTCCGGCGTGGAAACTCCTCTCTACGCCTTCGGAACCTTGCAGGTTAATGGCCTGCTCGCCGATGGCGCGAATCCCTATGGCGCGCTCTGGCAAGGCCCGGATGGAAACCTTTACGGCACAACTTCCTCCAGCGGCGCCTTCAACAAAGGAACCCTGTTTCGCATCACACCCACAGGCGTTTTTACCCTTCTCTACACTTTCGGTTCGAAGACGGGCGACGGCTCCGGGCCGCAGTGTGCGCTCGTACCGGGCCCCGACGGCAATCTCTATGGCACGACCGCGCTCGGCGGCTCGGCCAACAGTGGCACGGTCTTTCGTGTGGCACTGCATCCGACGATTACCCCCGTGTCGATTGCCTCCAGCAATTCGGTTGCCGGCCTGGCCAAGGAATCCAACGTCTTGACGGTGTCTTTCACGGCCGATGAGACGATAACGACTCCGACGGTGCTCATCGCCGGCAGACCAGCCGCGGTCACGAACCCCACCGGCAATAAGTGGGTCGGAACAATTCCGGTGACGCGGGATTTTCCCGAAGGTCCGGTGGCCTTTTCAATTTCGGCAACCGATGTCGGCGGCTACCCGTCTGGGACGATTTCATCCACCACGGAGGGCAGCAGCGTTTCGATCGACCTCCAGCCACCTGTCATTTCGCAGGTTTCCATCGCCTCGAATAACGCCAACGCTGCCTATGCGAAAATCGGCGACACCGTCACGGTCAGTTTTGTCTCGAACGAACCGATTCAGACGCCGTCCGTGACGATCGCCGGCCAGCCCGCCGCTGTGACGAGCCTCGGCGGAAATCTCTGGCGCGCCAGCGCCGTGGTCACGAGCAGCATGGCGGATGGACCCGCAGCTCTTTCGATAACCGCTCTGGATCTGGCCGGCAATGCTGCGGCGGCTCAGACGGCTCCGACCGACGGCAGCAGCGTCACCCTCGAATTGACGCCCCCGACGCTCACGCCGGCGACCATCGTTTCGTCGAATCCAGCCCCTGGGTATGCACGGGTGGGAGACGTCGTCACCCTGGTCTTCTTCGCGAGCGGCGTCATCCAGAACCCCGTCGTCACCATCGCCGGCCAGACCGCCAGCGTCGCCGCCGTGAGTGGCGGCTATTGGACCGCTTCGCTGACCCTGACGAATGCGGATTCCGAAGGCCCCGCGGCATTTTCCATCGTCGCAAAAGATCTCGCCGGCAACGTGACCGCGCCGACGACAGGAACGACGACCCTCAATGGCGCCGGCGTGCTCGTCGATTTCACCCCGCCCACGCTGAATCGCGTCACGCTCGCTTCGACCAATTCCAATCCCCAGGTCGCCAAAGCGGGCGATACGATTGTTCTGAGTTTTACCGCTCTTGAAGCGATTCAGCCGCCAACAGTGCTCATTTCCAACCTGCCAGCGAAAGTGTTGCCAGGCGCCGGAAATGCCTGGACCGCCAGCGCGGTGATTACCGACGCGTTTCCCGCAGGTCCAACGACCTTTTCCATTGCGGCGACCGATCTCGCCGGCAATGCCGCCCCCCTGCCCGTGACAGCCACCACTGACGGGAGCGCCCTCGATATCAAGCTCACGCCGCCTTTGCTCAATGCGGTCAGCATTGCTTCCACCAATGCCGATCCGCGTTACGCGAAAGCCGGCGATACGATCACGATAAACTTCACGGCGAACCAACCCATCCAAACCCCGACGGTCTCCGTCGCCGGGCTGCCAGCCGTCGTCTCCCATCCCGCGGGAAATAATTTCACCGCTTCAATCACCGCCACGACCGCCCTGGCGCAAGGCGTTGCCCCCTTCTCCATTTCCGTCGCCGACCTGGCCGGAAACCTCGCATCGGTGACGGCAACCACCGATGCCAGCTCGGTCACGATCGATCCCGTTCCCGCGACGTTGTCCGTGGTCTCCATTTCCACCAACCATGGTTCTATCCCAGGACTGCCATTTACCCCTTCGCATTACGCCAATGTCGGCGACGACGTTTCCGTCGAATTCATAGCGAGCCAAGCCCTCAAAGATCCGGTCGTGACCATTGCCGGAAAAACCGCCGCGATATCGAGTCCCGGCAACAACTTCTGGTACGCTTCGGTCACCATCGACGGCGCCTCGCCTCAAGGTCCCGTAGCATTTTCGATCGCCGTGACCGATCTGGCTGGCAATGTCTCCCCGCCGGTCACCGCCCCATACGACCACTTCTACATCATCGTTGATACCATTCCGCCGTTGCTGCATACTGGGGCCGTGCCGTTGCGCGGTTACGTGGCCGGTCAGCCTCCGCCAGACCTTCGCAGCTTTCTCTCAGCCAGCGATACGAACGGACCTGTAGCGCTGCGCCAATTTTACTCCGACGGCCAGTTACTGATCGCCGGACTCAGGACAGTGACGTTCTCTGCCACAGACTTGGCCCACAATTCCACGGTGGCCGAACTTACCATCTTCGTATCTCCTGCGCAGCCGGACCCTGGCGCGGTCGCGACCAAAGGCTCTGACGTCACAGGACAATCCGGGGCGAAATACACAGCCTTCAGCGCTCCTGAGACGGGCCCATTTGCGGGCAAACTCACGACAGACAAAAAGGCGACACCGGCCATCTTTGCCGCAGATGGCAGCGTTCTCCTCCAGGTCGGCGAAACCATCGCCAAGCTTGGTCAACCCAGCGGCGACGCCGTGCTGGCCACTTTGAAAAGCGGCGCTGGAGTCAACGGCCCCATCACCGCCGCAAATAATGTCGTCCTGTTTACCGGGCTCACCACAGGAGCTCCCCTCGTCGCGGCGCAGACTGGCACGCCGGCCTCAGGCCTGCCCTCCGGAGTTACGATCAAAAAATTTGGCGCCCTCGACGGCCACGGCGCGACGCCCTTTTTCCTGGCCACCCTGCAAGGCGAGGGCGTCACCCCGGTCAATTCCCTCGCCCTTTGCTCCCTCCCGAGTCCGGATCAGGTCAATGTGTTGCTCCGTCGAAACGATTACATCGGCAGCAACTACGTTTCGAGCTTCAGCACCTTGGTCGGCAGCCCCGGCACCCTCGCCGACGAGCGCTGGCGCGCCGACGATTCGACTCTCGGCGTCCTGCTTACTTTTTCCGACCAGAGCCAAGCCATCTATAACATTCCCGCCTCCGCCGCCAGCCCGGCCGACTGGACGCTCGATGCGCAAACCGGACCAACCACCATCCCGGGTCTCAGCGGAAACACGATCTCGAGTTTCGGACTGCCCGGTTTCGGTCCGCAAAACTTTGCCGTACTCGTCCATCTGGCCCCAAAAATCGGCGACACCACGACGACTAACAAATCCGCGATCATCACCGGCCGCGCCGGCGCCGCTCCCACCCTCCTGATTCGCCAGGGCCGCCCAGTTGTTAAGGATGCGGCCGGCCTTCCACTCACCGGCGTCACGGTAAAGACACTTTCGGATCCCATCGTCGGCTTCGATGCCTCAGTTGCCTTCCTCGAAACCCTGAACGGCTTCGCTCCTCCCGCCACGGCCGGCGCGGCGGTCGCATACGCCGCGGATGGCCAGCAGGTCGAGCTCCTGGCCAATTCCGGGGCGCCGGCCCCAGGTGGCGGCCATTGGCGCAACTTCTCGTCGCTCGTCCTGCCCAAAGAGTATGCCACCGGACCCATCTTCTCCGGAACACTGCTCGTGAACGCCTATGACTCGGTGACTCCACAAAGCAACGCTGGCATCTGGGGCGTCGATGTTACCGGAGCCCTGCAATCCCTGCTGCGCACCGGCCAGATGCTGCAAATTGGCGGCATCGCCAAAAAGCTGACTTCCTTTACCGGACTCACTCCCGCCGCCGGTTCGATCGGCTCGGCAAACGGATACGACCGCGACGGAAACCTCGCGGTGCTGGCCAAGTTCCAGGACCACACCCAAAGCCTCATTCAGGTAGCGATGCCCTGACCTGCCGCTCCACTCCCACTCTGCGCATTTCATGAGATCTCTGCTTATTTTTCAGTCGGCTCGAGCTGTGCGAGTCGCTTTGGCGTCCGTAGCCATGCTCCTTTCGCTTGCCTTCACGGCGCCAGCGCAAACTGTCAAAACCGTCTATAGCTTCGGCTCCGTAGCCGGCGATGGCTCCACTCCCTACGGCGAGTTGTTTTCGGGCTCCGACGGTTATCTCTACGGTACGACTTCCGCCGGCGGTTCGGCGGGCAGCGGCACGGCTTTCAAAATGACGGTCGCGGGAGTCGAGACCATCCTCCATCACTTCGGCACAGCTACCAACGAACCAAAGGAACCCGAGTCGGCGTTCATTCTTGTAAATGGGACATTTTATGGAACGTCGGTGATGGGCGGCCTCCACAACGCGGGGACCATTTACAGCATGACAAACGCGGGAGTGGTCGCAAATATCTTCAGCTTCACCGTCAGCGGCGGCGGCGGCAACGCCTATCCTGATTCGCCGGTGCTCCTGGGAACAGATAACAATTTCTATGGAGTCAATAACGACAGCGTCTTCGGGGTCACTCCCGCAGGCGTAGAGACCGTGCTCTTTACCTTCTCGAAATCGAGCGATGGCTTGACGGTCGAAGGCGTCATTCAAGGAAAAGACGGCAATTTCTACGGAACCACGCTCGACGGCGGGACCAAGGGTCTCGGAACGGTCTTCAAGCTGACGCCGGCCAAGGTGAAGACGATCCTCCACAGTTTCGGAACGGCGAGCGGCGATGGCAGCAATCCCACCGCGCCGCTGATTCAGGCGACTGATGGCAATTTTTACGGCACGACGAATGAAACGGTGTTCAAGATTACTCCCCAGGGAGCGCTGACCACACTTTACATCAACCCGCCCACCGGAATCGTCGGCATCCAACCGCGGGCCCCGCTTTTTCAGGCCAGCGACGGCAATTTTTACGGCACGACTTTCGACGACGACACCAATGACTATGGCGCCGTCTTCAAGATCACTCCCTCTGGAGTCTACACCCTGCTTTATGTTTTCGGGACAAAAACAAACGATGGCCGGTCCCCCAGCGGCGGCCTCGTCGCCGGCGCCGACGGCAATCTCTATGGAACGACGACCAAGGGCGGCGCCAAGGGTCTCGGGACCGTCTTTCAGCTCGTCTACGATAACATGCTGCAGCCGGTTTCCATCGCCTCCAGCAATGCGAATCCGACCTTCGCGACGCTCGGCGACACCATTACATTAACGATGACCTCGAACGGAGCCATCCAGCCTCCGGTAGTGTCCATCGATGGCGTCTCGGCCACCGTCACTCATGGGTCGGGCAACACGTGGACGGCGTCGGTCCCGGTGACGCGCGGCTTTCCCCAGGGCGCCGCCTATTTTAATATCGTGACGACCGATTTGGCGGGAAACGTGGCCTTGCCGGTCACTGCGGTGACCGATAGCAGCAGCGTCAACCTCGACTACCTGCCGCCGGCGTTCACCGCGGTGACGCTTGCCTCGAACAACGCAAATCCCAAAGTGGCCAAGGCGGGAGATACTCTCACGCTCAAGTTCACCTCGACGGAAACCATTCACACGCCAACGGTTTCCATTGCTGGACATCCCGCGGTCGCAACCCATTCGGGAAACAATTGGACCGCCACCGTCTCCGTGACTTCGGCGTTTTCCGACGGCGCCGCCGCCATCTCGATTGCTGCGACAGATCTTACCAATAACCCAGGAGTCGCCACGGCGACGAGCGACGGCAACAGCGTTACGCTGTACCTATCGCAGCCTTCCTTCTCGCAGATCGCTATCGCCTCCACGAATGCGAACCCGATCTACGCCACCGCCGGCGATCACATTTCGCTCAGCTTTGTCGCCAGCACTGGCCTAAAGACTCCAACGGTCTCCATCGCCGGTCAGGCCGCGACTGTCGTGAATCCGACGGGCAGCCACTGGGTTGCATCCGTGACGGTGCCTTCATCGATTCCGTCAGGTTTGGCTACCTTGTCGATTGCCGCCGCCGACCTGGCGGGCAATGTCGCGACACCCGCCACCGCAACGACCGACGGCAGCGGCGTCACCATCGACCTCAAGGCGCCAACATTCGCCTTCATCGGCATCGCCTCCGCCAATGCCAATCCTATTTTCGCCAAGGCCGGCGACGCAATCGCGCTGACCTTTGCCTCAAATGAAACGATCCTCGCGCCTACCGTGACCATCGCAGGCCAAACTGCCATCGTCACCCATCTCAACGGGAATTCGTGGACGGCCTCTGTGACTGCGCTGCCTGGCTCCGCCGAGGGGCCGGTTGCTTTCTCGATCAACGCGACGGATTTGGCTGGCAACGTCTCGAGCCCAAATGCGGTCACGACCGATGGCAGCCATGTGACGCTCGATATTACCCCGCCGTCGTTCAGCGCAATTTCGATCGCATCGACCAACGCCAATCCGCACATAGCCAAAGCCGACGACGCCATTGTTTTGAGCTTTACGGCCATCGAATCGATTCAACAACCGATCGTCACGATCGACGGCATCCCGGCAACCGTTTCGTCCGGGAGTGGAAATAGTTGGACGGCATCGGTGACGATAAAGTCCAGTTTCCCCGAAGGCCCAGCGGTCTTCTCCATCACCGCGACGGATCTCGTAGGCAATGTCGCGACGCCCGTGGTCGCAACCACCGACGGCAGCAATATCAGCGTCGATCTCACGCCGCCGACCGTTTCCAATATTAGCCTCGCCTCGACGAACTCGAATCCTCGCTTCGCCAAGCCCGGAGACAAGATTACGCTCACCTTTACCGCCAGCGAGCCCATCAGTATTCCAGCCGTTGCCATTGGGGGACAGGCGGCGGATGTCGTTAATTCATCTGGAAATATTTGGACCGCAACGACCACTTTGACGGCGGCATTTCCAACTGGCGCCGCAGCGTTTTCGATTTCATTCGGCGATGTGGCGGGCAATGCAGCCCCTCTGGCAACTGGCCAACCAACGGAAGGAGGAGTAACTCTCGATCCCGCTCCCCCCGAAATTTCTCCTGTATATATGGAAGCCAGCGGGAGTCTTCATTTCGCGAAAGTCGGCGATAACATTACGGTGTATTTTACGGCTAGTCACGCCATCCGGACGCCAACCGTATCGATCAACGGTCGTACGGCCGCGGTTTCCAATCCGTCAGGAAATCTCTGGAATGCTTTCGTTACCGTCACTGCAGACTTTGAGGAAGGCCCCGCGACCTTCTCAATTTCTGCAACTGACCTCGCCGGCAATGTCGCGCCGGCAGTGACGACCGTTAACAATGGCCGTCCCGTTACGATTTATCTTACGCCCGCAGTGCTCACATCCGTCACACTTGTCTCATCAAATCCCAATCCGCATTACGCCAAAGTCGGCGACACCATTTCCCTCAGTTTCACGGCGAGCCACCCGATTTACAAGCCGACCGTCATCATTGCCAATCAGGTGGTCTTGCCCTCCAATCCGAGCGGCAACATCTGGCAGGCTTCGACCATCGTCATGAGCGGCACTCCTCGGGGTTCCGCGGCTCTTTTCATCAGGGATATCATTGATCTTCCAGAGAATGTCTCAGCAGAGGTCACCGCCACCACCGACAGCTCCGCCGTTGTCATCGACACAGACGCCCCGGTCCTAAATCCTTCGGGCGTCCCGCTGCGCGGCTACCTGGCAGGTCAGAATTTGCCAGACCTGCGCGGGCTTCTCTCGACCAGCGACGCGAATGGTCCCGTGACATTGACCCAATCTCCCGCCGCCGGGTCCCTGCTCCCGTCTGCCGGACCCTTGACCGTTGCTTTTTCCGGCATGGATGCCGCCGGCAATTCGGCTCAGGCCCAAATCACGATTTCAGTATCTCCGGCGCAGCCGGATTCCAACCCTGTGGCCGCGAAGGGCGCCACCGTTTCCGGACTGCCTTCCGGGACAAACTATGCGGCCTTCGGCGCTCCAGAGACTGGAGCCTTTGCGGGCAAGCTTACGGAAGGGAAAAAGGCGATTCCGGCGATCTTTGCCACGGATGGCGGCGTTCTCCTCCAGGTTGGAGCAAGTTTGCCTGACCGCCCTGGCACGGTAATCACAAAGCTTGGTCAGCCTAGCGGCGACGCCGTGCTGGCAACGCTCAAACCAGGCGCCGGCGGCATCAAGGCCGCAAATAGCGTCGTCCTGCTCACCGGCCTGGCGGCAGGCGCGCCCGTCGTTGCGGCGCAGGCCGGCACAGCGATTTCTGGCCTGCCGATTGGTGTGACCGTCAAAAAATTTGGGACTCTCGATGGCAATGGCGCATTTCCTTTTTTCCTCGCGACCTTGCAAGGCGCCGGTGTGACGCCGGTCAGTTCCTTAGCCCTTTGCACCCTCACCAGCGCCGGCCATCTCAACCTGCTGGCCTATCGCGGCGAGATCGTAGGTGAAAAGTCCATCTCGACGCTCAGCACCCTGGTCGGCAGCCCCGGAACGCTGGCCGACGAACGCTGGCGCGCGGATGATTCCACAATCGGTGTCCGCCTCGGGTTCAACGATCAAAGCCAAGCCATCTATCATGTTCCTGCGACCGCCGCCGGCCCGGCAGACTGGACGCTCGACGCCCAAACAGGGCCAACTAATATTCCCGGTCTCCAAGGTGACACGATTGCGAGCTTCGGACTTCCTGGCTTCGGGCCGCAAAACTTTGCCGTGCTCGTCCACTTGGCTCCGAAGGTCGGCGATACGACCTCCACCAATAAGACCGCGATCATTACCGGCCGGGCCGGCGGCGAGCCAACTCTTCTGGTTCGCCAGGCCGATTCGGTGACCGCAGACTCCGCCGGCGCGCCACTCGTCGGCGTCACTGTAAAAGCGCTCTCCGATCCGATTGTCGGCTACGATGCGGCGGTCGCGTACGAGTTTACCGAAGCCGGAGCCACGATCCCGGCCAACGCCAATGCCGGCATCGCCTTTGCTGAGGATGGGATCCATCCGCTCGTCCTGGCTAATACCGGCGGCCCCGCCCCCGGCGGCGGCCATTGGAGCCAATTTTCCTCGCTCGTTCTGCCAAAGGCACAAGCTGCCGGACCCATTTTTGTCGGCGCTCTGAACATCAATCAGACGGATGCCATTGCCGCAGGAAACAATCTGGGGCTTTGGGGTGTCGATGTTACGGGCAGCCTCGGCTTGCTGCTCCGCACGGGCCAATCCCTGCAACTCGGAGACCAAAACGAGTCGATCAAAAGCTTCCTCGCCCTGGCTCCAGCCAGCGGTTCGATTGGCGCCGCCAGCGGTTACGATTCAGAAGGCAATCTCGCCGTCCTGGCAACGTTCCTCAGCGGCGGCCAATCGGTGATTCGAATCGCGACGCCGTAGAATTTGGAAGCGGTCTGCGAAGTCGGCTGTCATCGGGCGACAAACCCACAAATAGCTCGCAGCATTCTCGTCGGATCTCATATCCCGACCGCGGCAAGTTCGCAGGAAGGGATCGACCAAAGCTGCTCCAGCACAGTCGATATTTGTTCGCTCTGGCGTCATCATCTCGTCATCTGAAGTGTGCGAGGCTGCCTGCGTTCAGAAACGTTCACAAAGCCAACAACGCTCTCCAAACAAATGAATTCCCTCGATCGCTCCCTCGCCATTGCTCTCCTGCTCAGCCCCCCTGCCTTCGCCGCCGAGAAGTCCGAATTCAAAGATCACTTCGAAGTCGCGAAATCCGACCTCGTCTCCTCCGGCAAAAGCGATTATTTCAATCTCGAGCCCGGATTCGTCGCGACCTACGAAGGAACCGAAGACGGCAAGGCTACAGTACTGGTCATCACCGTGACCAAGGAAACCAAAACCGTCGACGGCGTGGAAACTCGCGTCGTCGAAGAAAAGGAATCCGCCGGCGGCCAGATCCAGGAAATCAGCCACAACTATTTCGCCATCTCCAAATCGACCGGCGATGTCTATTACTTTGGAGAAGACAGTGAAACCTACAAAGACGGCAAGGTCGCCAACCACGAGGGCTCCTGGCTCGCAGGCGTTGCCGGCGCCCGCTTCGGCCTCGGCCTTCCCGCCGCGCCCACCGTGGGCGAAGCCTACTACCAGGAACTCGCGCCCAAAGTCGCCATGGATCGCGCCAAGATTGTGAGCGTCGCCGAGTCCGTCAAAACGCCCGCCGGTGAATTTAAAAGCTGCGTCAAGACGGAGGAGACTTCCGATCTGGAAAAGGGCAAGGAATACAAATGGTATGCAAAAGGTGTAGGCCTGGTGATCGACTCCGAGCTGAAACTCGTCAAGTACGGCAAATCTGCGCAGTAACGCAACGCGGGCCCTGGAGTCTGGCCAATTTTGGGCAGGCTCCACACGGCTTCCTGCCACGCCGCTGCGCTGCTTGGCATCGCTTGCGCGCCAATGGCGCGCCTTCCCATTCTTCCCATTCCAGAAGCATGGGAAGCCGCGCGACCGCGCGGCGCCAAAAAGCCAACTGCCCCCCCTGCCGACTACGGCAAAATCTCCGTCCCGATGCCCGAGTTCGTAAAGATCTCCAGCAGCAGCGCATGCGGCAGCCGCCCATCGATGAAATGGACCTTCTGCACGCCGCGTTCGATGGCGGCGATGGCCGACTCCACTTTGGGAATCATGCCGCCGGCGATGATTTCGTCTTCGATGAGATTCTCGATCATCTTCCGATTCACCGAGGGAATGAGCGAATCCTTGTCCATGGGGTCACGCATGATTCCCGGCACGTCGCTCAGGTAGATCATCTTCGCGGCCTTCAACGCTCCGGCGATCGTGCCGGCGGCGATGTCGGCATTGATATTCAGCGTCACGCCGGCTTCATCCGCCGCGAGCGGTGAGATCACCGGCACGAGATCCGAGGCCACCGCCTGCCGCACGGCTTCCTCGCGCACGTCCACAACGTCGCCGACGAAGCCGAGGTCGACCATGGTCGCCTTGCCTTCCGTCTGGGGAGGCAGGCGTTTGGCGACCATGACCGACTTCCCGGCGATGCCGACGGCCTTGCCGCCAAAATCATTGAGCTGCTTCACGATGCCCGGATTGATCTGGGTATCGAGCACCTCTTCGACGATGCGGATGGACTGCTCGTCGGTGACCCGCAGGCCATTGACGAAGCGGGGCTTGAGCCCGGCCTCCCGCATCCGCTGGGTGATGGATTTGCCGCCGCCATGAATCAGCACGGGATTGATGCCGACCGCCTCCAGGAAAACGACATCTCGGAGAAATCGCTCGACCACCTGCTCGTCCTCCATCGCGCTCCCGCCATACTTGATGACGAAGAGCTGGCCGCGAAATTTTTGGATGTAGGGAAGCGCTTCAATGAGGGCTTCAGCGCGAATGGTGGGCGAAAGGGCCATGATGTGCGTGAGGGTTTCGACGAAAGCTCCAAGAATGGCAAGCAGCGAAAAGGCGGGAAAATAGGCCGCCCGACGGTGCCCGGCCAGTGCGGTTTTTACTGACTTTGGCGCCCGCCGGCGGCCGCCGACGCAATTCGCTCAGAGCTATGCGCCCGAAGCCATTTCATCAGTGCGCGTCGTTCAGGTAGAGGACCAGATTGTGCGTGGAGCGGCCGGAGGCCACGATGTCCAGTTTTCCGTCGCCATTGAGGTCGGCGACCTGCAGGTCTTCGCAGGCCATCCCATCGGCATCGATGACGCTGTCCCGCCATTTGCTCCCGGCGGGGTCGAGCGGCGTCCAGAGGTGCACGCCGATGGATTTGGCGTTTTGCGGATTTCCCCGCCAGCCGATGACGACTTGATCCGTATCGAGGCCCAGGAAATTGGCGCAGGCCAGCGCGTGCCCTTCGGTGAGTTGATCCGTCAAAACCTGCCGCCGCCAGGAATCGCCCGCGTTTTTCGGCGGGAAATAGCAGACGAGCGCATTGCCGTGCATCGGCTCCACGGTGGTGAGAAAGGTCTGGCGGCCGTGTCCGAAGCGGATTTCCCCGGCCCCCTTGTCCGCCCCGCCGAGCTGCTGGACAAAATCGAGCGGCTCGCGCTTCCAGGCTTCGGCGGCCGGACGGACATTAACCAAGCCCTCGCGCCCCGCCACGAGCACGCCGCCACGCACCGGGTCGATGGCGAAATTGTGCGTCATGTGCATGCCGTCATCGATCACTTCGGTCTGCCATTCGCCGTGCGGGTCGCCGGCCGGCGGAAAGTAGGCCTGGATCCGCACGCCGGCGCCTTCGCCGTTCTTGTTGCCGCGACCGTGGAGAGGAACGACGACGAGCGCCTTTTTCCCGCTGGGTACGGTGATCCAGCGCATGCGATGGACGGTCGGCTCGGCGGGCAGCTTCACCGGCTCCCAGCGCTGTGTGCGATCGGCCGGAGCGACAAGATAGAAGACCGCGCCGCTATGCTCCGTGTCGCCCGGGTCCCAGTCCGCGCCCACCGCTAGTTCACACTTGCCGTCGTCATCGGAACTCAGCGCCGCCACACACACGTTGTCCCGGGGCGTGAGATTCTCGGCGATGACGTATCGGGGCCAGGCAGGCGCCTCGGCGAGACTTCCCCCGGGATTTTTGTACCAGGCGATCTGTTTCTTATCGACCAGGACGAGGTCGGGCTTGCCGTCGCCATCCACGTCAGCCACGGTCACCGCGTAGCCGATCTGGACCTTGTCATCG
>OUMF01000026.1_pt1 | contig 24359 bp, 6 predicted proteins | sample 1690971 | NCBI WGS metagenome assembly OUMF01 (sample SAMEA3914864, study PRJEB12502) | metagenome | biome: forest; material: soil | place: USA | collected 2012-03-12 | depth 0.3 m | reverse complement strand
TGCTGGTGCAATTTCCCGCTAAATCATAACCGTACGTGATAGGATAATCTCCGGAGCCGGATGTCGACACCAATCGCCCAAGATTGTCATAAAACAGCATTTCAATGCGCTCATGGGTGCCTGCGACGTGATCCGGATAAGTTACCTGGACCGGTTGATCAAATTGATTAAAGAGCGTCGATGTTACATTACTATCGGGCTCCGGACTTGTTGTACTGGCGCGACGACCCAGGGAGTCGTAATGATAGTGGGTCGTTCCGCCAAGGGAATTTGTCGTGGAATCAACTTTGAATCGCAGGTCGTAAGTTTGCGAAGTCGAGTTGCCCGCCCGGTCAGTCGTGGAGTCAACAAGGGCTCCGTTAAAAGGATTGTATGCAGTGGTGATCGATGTCCCAGTTGCCACGGCGGCGGTCGTAACCGGCGGAAAATGAATTGCCGTGATTTCGTCCAGGGCATTGTAATCATAGTCGACAGAGAGCCCCGCCGCGTCGATCTCGTTTGAAAGGCGGCCGAAGGCGTCATATTGGTTGCCGCCGAGAAATACAAGGGTCGTTCCGCCGGAATAATCCGGATGCCCGTCGATCTCCGTTGGCTGCCCCCATGAATTGTATGTGGTCTTGCGCAGCACATAGGCGGGTGTGTTCCACCAACTATCATCCAAAGTGCGACCGGAGGTAGCTCCAGGAAGTGGAGATAGCGGCACTGATTCTGCCACCAGGCGGTTCAGCTCATCATAATGCATGTAGCGACGACGATGGTCGGCGTCCTCCTGCCAAAGCGTATTTCCGAGAAGATCGTAACCGGTAGCGCTGGTTCCAGCCTCGGGAAGGGCATCGACGCCGCCACTGGCATTGCGGAGTTCCGCCGCCGCGGTGTAGGCGGTGCGGCGATTGTGGCTATCGTAAACGAATTTGCTGCAGACGCCACGACCATCGATCTCCGCGGTAACGTTGTCATTGCCGTCATACTCCCATTGCTGCGGAAGAACGCGTTCGCCAAACTGTGCAATTCTTCGGCCGAGGGAGTCATAAGAATACCGAGTCGTGTAGTCCACAGATACTGTGGCGCTGTAGGTCAGGCTTAGAATACGCCCCTCACCGTCGTACGAATACGCGGTAGAGCGCTGCTCAGGTTGTCCCAAGGCTTCGGTACGAACGGCGACGCGACCATTCAAGTCGTAGGCAATATCGGATTCGACATTCGCCGGGTCTACGATTTTCACGAGCCGATCCAAATTGTCATAGCTCATTTGCGTATCGGACGTAGCAATTCCGTTGTAGGGTCGACTAATGAAATAGCGATTACCGTGCGTATCGTTTTTATAGTTCGTGGTTTGGCCAAGCGCATTCGTCTCGGAGATGACCCAGCCATTGGAATCGTAACCCACCTGTTGAAAAATTTGCTCGACGCTGCCGTCAACTCGTGACGAGGCGATCCGCCGCCCTACATTGTCATATACGAAGCGGAAGATTCGTCCTGGCGCGGCGGTCTTGCCTGCCTCAACCTGAGAGAGGCGAGCATTGGCATCGTAGGTGTAAAGGGTTTGCTCTCCTAATACATTCGTCTCCTTAGTGAGTCGACCGGCAAGGTCATGCTCGTAGAAAGTCGTGTGGTGCAGCGCATCCGTACTGCTGGCCATGTAGCCATGTCCGCCAGGGTTGTCGTCGTACGCATATGTTATCTGGTCCGCAGTATTGGCAGCATCGTACTGCAGCGTGAGACGACCATAGACTGGGTCGTACTCGTATTTTGTCACATGCTGCCGTCCATCAGTGAACTGGACGAGTTGGCCAAGGGCATTGTAGACGAAATCCATCTCGCGGACGAGCCGGGTCGCGCCGGGCTGAAGGGGCGCCGCATCGGTATCGACCATGGATGTGAGATTTCCATTCGAGTCGTAGGTAAAGGTCGTCACGATCCCGGTGGCGCTGACCCTCCGGGAGATTTGGTGCCAGGTTGGCTCGTATTCCATGGTGCGCTGGCTTCCATCTGGCAAGATCTCCTTGGTAACGTGATTCCAGGCGTCGTAATAGCGGACGGTAATTTCTCCGTTGGGTCCCGTCGTGGTTTCGCTGGCGCCGTCTCTAACGATCTTGCGAATATCTCCCCCGTCCACTGTTTCCTGAGTCAACTGACCAAGAGCATCGAAACGCTTTTCCAGAACACGTCCAGATGAGTCCCTCACATAGGCATAGTACTCACGTTTGGCATTATCCCAGTTGTACGCGAAATTCTGCGTGTGCCCCGAACTGTCGGAGACGAAATAGGGGTAGCCATCTTCACCCACCGAAACCGTTTCTGTCCCATCTTGATCTGTTTTACTGGCGCCATGGTAAGCAACAGTGATGCCATCGAGCCCGGTAAACGACTGGAGGTAGAATAAATGAGAGCCAGTAACGTAGGCCTGCACATAGGTAACGGTGCGGTTATAACAATCGGTGACGCTCTGAAGCATGCGGCTTTGATTATCGCTATAAACAAAGGTGGCGCACATGGAGCCCTTAGCATCATTGATCCTAGCGACGCGGGTCGTGTCGATCGGATCCGGCGAATCGAAGCTTTCGTAGACGAGGCTGCCCAGGGTCCGATTGCGATAGCCGAGCGTAGTGAGCTTGCCGTTGTGGTCGTAACGCATCCAATTGCCATCGGGATCCTGCCACCGATAGGTAACGGGCGCGCCAACGTGATGCTCGACGATAATCTGGTATTCGTTATTTACATAAACGTCGCCGAGACCAATGAAGGAGACGGGACCGCGAGTGATGTAGGGCGCCGGTTGGGCGTCTATGGAATCTGGGCTGGAACTGCTCGATGTTGAGGCCGCGGCGCCGGAATGCCCATTCTTTCCTTTTTGGGCCGAGCTGTCCTGCGCCACTGCATGAACAATTTTGTTTTTCGGGACCGGAGCCGGTATTAGGTCACCGATTGCACCGTCGTTTGCGAGAAGATTGAGACCATCGATCCACCAACTCCAGTGGCTTTTGTAGAAGCTTCTCGACACGGAAATGTGACCGCCAAGCACTGGAATCCAAAGATCGTCGACGGTGTCCTGATAGTCGCGAGAAGGCAGGCTGACCCAGCTATGGGTTGACTGATTTTGATCCGGGGAACAGGATTTGCCGTTTTTGGCGGCGTTATCTGCGCAGTCATTACATTGATTAGGACCGGAAGGCGCCGGCGGGAAGCAGGGCGGCGGCGGCGGCGGCGGGAAGCATTGCCTGCCGGCGGCCGGCGCGGGGGACCCACCGCCGGAGAAGGACACGCCGCTAAAATTCGGAGCGCCGTTGGGTTTGCCGCCAAAGCCGGTGGGTGGAATATAAACGCCGTGGTTTTCGCCGCCACCATTCGATTGGTAGCAAGTCCAGGCTTTATACTCCACGACGGGGGTGACGACGGTGTAAACATCATCGTTCCATTCACATTTAAAATGGTGGGATTCATATCCGACGGCGGCGTAGTAACAGTTGTCGATTCCGATGGGAACGAGGTTGAGGTGGCCGAGGACGGGATCGTCGAATTCGTTGCCGCCGAAGAGGGCGGCGAGGCCTTCCGTACGAGCGCGCCAGTCATTGCCAGCGGAGGCGGTGAGAGGCTGGCCGCAACTGCCCGGCAGGGCCTTGAGGCAACGAACCCGGTAGGCTACGGTGACGATCTGGGAAGGATCGAGTTCGGTGGGGATTTCGTTGAGGAGCTGGTACTCGAAATACTCGTCGGAGGGAGGAGCCGTAAACTGGACGTCGAGAGCAGGGATGAGGGTGCTGCGATTACTGATCGTGAACTGGCCGTTGTAGACCTGGCCGGGACACATCGAAGGGATGGTGTAGCTCGGTGGATCGATGATGATCTGCGGCGCGGGCACGGTGGTATCGTAGGTGGCCTCGAGGTAGATGTCGTATTGATCCTGAATGGTGGTCTCGGAGACGCTCCAATTGATCGAGACGAGGGTGTACTGCAGATCGACCGACACGGGCGTGACCGCCCCCGGAGTGACCAGGACACGTTGAATCCAGCCATCGTGTTTATCTGCGGTGACGTAGACTTTATACCAGCCGGCGGGAATTTCTTCGGTGAGGGATTCACCGCCGTCGTCCGTGGTATATGAATGGGAATCCGCCGTGGGATTTGCCTCGCTCTGCAACGTGATCGCGGCTCCTTTCACTCCGGTGAAGGACGGATTTGTTTCTTTCGTACCGTACTTCAGGAAAAGATCGAAGACATGTAAGTCGAGTTTGCCCGTGCCAGCGGCGGTAACGAGGACGCGAATGCCAATATCCTGGGCGGGAGCATTGGCGCTCTCGATGCGGAGGCGGAAGATGTAAGTCCCGGCCGGAACCCAGGAGCCCAGGCTGGTCTGCACATTGGTCTGTGCGAGAATGCCGACCGGAATCTTGGCGCCGATGGCAAGATCCCCAAGATCGGCGCTGCCCTCCAGGCTGACCCAGGTGGGCGCGGGCGATCCATTGACATCCAGGAGTGTAAGGTGGGCCTGCTGGAGGGGCGCGAGGCCGATGTTTTCCAGGGTAACCGTATTCGTCACGCTGGTGAAGGAAGGATCGGGCGCGTTCGGCAGCACATCGCGAGTCTGGACGCTGGTGCTAATAGAATTTGGAGTCACACGCAGAGCCGGGGTGGCATCGTCGAAGGAGCACGCGATGGTGAAGCTGCCCCAATTGGCGTTCTCGTCGGAAGCAAGGTGGAAGGTAAGCGTGACCGGCGTAACCGCCGTCGGGCCTTTTCGGGCGATGATATGGACGGGAATGACCGCCTGCGCCACGCCATTAAGACTCGGGACAGGGGTCGAGCTGTACACAATATTCGCGGTTTCGCTTCCCGGCTTGCCGCTCTCGACAATAGACAATCCGCTCCCGTTATAGACGGCATGATCGAAGGTGAACTTTATGTTGGTGGCGGAAGTCCCCGCCCCCGCCAGAACTGTGACGGGAATCGGGGCGTCGAAATTCCACGGGAGGGAGGCGCCGTAAGCCGGGAATTCCGTTTGCAGGCGCAGGATGGTGAAATTCTGCTGGACCGCACTTTCGAGCAGGTCGGGATGTTGCGCCCACACGCCATAGACGCCGGCCACATCCTGGCGCGACGGCTTGAACGTGTAACTGAAATTCCCCTGATCGTCCGTGCTGAAGGGAAAGGTGCGGACGTAGCCATTGACGCTGATGCTCAGAATGATGGGCGAATTTGCCGCCGGCGAAGGCCCGGTGACGGTCGTCCCGCGGAAAGTGGCGTGGCCGGAAATGACAATCGGCTGTCTGCCATCGGATTGCTGCGGCGTGACGCCAGTGACGACTGCGGTGTACTCCGTGTCGATTTCGGCAAACTGCCGCTGTGCCTTGAGGCCATCGAGCTGGAGCTGCGCGGCGGTGTCGTAGCCGCTGTAGACGTGGTCGATTTCCACGCGGACGACGAGTTGCTGGGCCGAGTTATCGGGAATCGGTAGATTCACGAGATCCGAGGTAAAGGCCTCGCCGCTTTGCAGGGTGAGCAAGGTCACTCCATGGGAATCGGTGGCGACAGTTCCCGAGCCGGAGGCGAAGGCCTGCTGGAACGGTACGGTATTGAGCAGATTGCCATCGAAGTCGGAAACAACGAGACGGATATCGCTGGAAGGCTGAGTGCCAGAGCCGCGAGCCAGCACGAGCTGGATCGGCTCGGAGCCAGGATTGGAAATCGTGAACCCGCCATGGCCAATGCCGCCGCGGGTGAGCCCGCTGGCCTGTACATCGGCGGCGAGACCGCCTTCGAGAATCGAAAGCGGCAGCGCTTGCTCGATATCGACAATCTCGCCGGGGTTCGGGTTGATTTCGACCGTCGCCCCGCCGTTGACCTGGCCCACGGCCAAATCTCCGTAACCGGGTGCGATGACGCTGAGCGGAGTCTGGCTGCCTGCAGCAAGAGACACGGAATCGGACGCGAGCTCATGGACGCCGGCGTCTACCCGCATCTTGAGATTCCCGATGGCTGCGGACGAGGCGCTCGAAATCTGGAAGGTGAGCAGATTCATGAGGCCGCGACTCAACGCGCCGGAACTCGTCAAGGTAGCGGAAACTGAAGGAAGCACGAGCGAGCGATGGGGGCTCTCGTGAAGCTGACCGCCGACATCGCGAAGGGCGACCACGGTGTAACGGCGATCACCGCCCGTATAGGCCTCATCCGTGACCGAAACCGTGGTGGCGCCGGCAGCCGGCGTGAGCGGCGCGGGATTGAGCAGGACGAGCGCCTCATCGGGACCGGTGTAAATGTTATAACCGGTGATGCTGCCAGGAGAAATCTGCCAGGTAATGACCGGAGCTGCAGTGGCGCTCTTCACGATGGTGATGGCGGGAGGAGCGAAGAGGTCGGTCGTATTGACGACGACGGCGGAGCGCGTGGATTCGTTGCCGGCGGCGTCGAGCGCGGTCACGAAGTAATTGGGCTCGCCGAGGCTGGGCGCCGGATCGGTGGTCGACGGGGAATCCACACCGGCCACTACGAGCGTCGGCGAGGAGACTGTGGCGGAACCGTAGCGGTAGACATTGTAAGTGAGCGGCTCCTGGAGGGTCGGCGCCGTCCAGAGAAGATGGAGCCCAGTCGACTGCAGGGCGAGGCCGAGATCGGTCGGCGCGCCGGGCGGTGTGCGATCGGAAAGGGCCGTGGCCCAAGTTTCGGAGGCGCCGATGGGGCTTTCGCTGGCGACACCACTTTCCTGGCGCACACTGGCAACGGCATAAGTGTAGGCGCCTTCGGTCTGATTGGTCAAAGCATCGTCGTACTGGGTCTGCGATACTTCTGCGATGGGCGGCTGGTCAAAAGCCCCACCCTGCGCCTTGCGATAAATACGATAGGAGACGGCCTCGGCCACGGGCTGCCAATTGAGCTGGATGTGACCGGCCGGCTTGGACACGGCGGTGAGGTAATCGGGAAGGGAAAGCGGCGGAAGATCTCCCTGGTAGACCTGGAAGACGTGATTAGGAACAATCTGAGAGCCCAGATTGCCGAAATCATCGGCGCCACTGAAGGCCAGGGTGAGATTTTCCAAATTCGAGGCGCCCGCGCTGGCCGGCAGAGTAAAGGAGAGATTCCAGACGAGCGGATCGGTGGCAGACGGCGAGACGGTGACCGGCTGGGCAGCAGTAGACGCCCCGACCTTGTAGGTGAAGACCGGGTCGGCGGCGTGGCCGGTCGTGTCCACGCAGGGTTCGCTCAAAGTGGCCGTGAGGGAAACGGTGGCCGTAGGATCGTTCCGGATGACGCGAATCGACGGCGTGAGCGCCGTCACTACGGGGCCTGCAGCGTCGATGACCATGGGAGTGGAACTCACCACCTGCGAACCGCGATTGCCCGCGGCATCGCGAGCCGACAGGACCGGCGTCACCACTCCGGAGGGAGTCAAGGCAGTGATCACAAAAGAACCCGTGTAGTTATTCGACCCGGTGGCCACGAGAGTGACGGGAATGGGTGAACCACCGGGCACCGAGAGCGCGAGGAACGGCGGCGCGATGACGGCTTCATCCATCTGCACGGTGACGTTCACCGGGCCGCGGCCGAAGCGGTTTGTGCCAACGTTGTGAGGGGTGCCCGGCCGTGCCGTGAAGGTAATATTAGCCGCCGAAGGAGCAATCGTGTCCCGGGAGGCGCTGGCCATATTTGAGAGCGGGCTCTTAATGCCCCCGTGGATTGCGCGAATGCGGTAATAGAAGGTGTGCGCTTCATCACCAGGTTGAGTGGCGTCGGCGAACGTTTCCGTCGCGCTCGTCGCATAGTAATCGTTGCCGACCGTGTCAAACCCAGCGGTGGAGCGGAAGATTTCATAGGAGTCAACGGTCCCGGAGACGGGCTTCACCCAGTTCAACTGGATATTTCCGCCCGTGACGGCGCGGGCGACGAGCGAGAGCGGTATCCCTGGCAGAGAGACGTCGACAGTGACGGCTACGGGATTCGAACGCGCGCTTTCACCACCGCGAGCAAAGGCGGCGGTCGCTTCGAGGGTATTCGGTCCGGACTCCAACTGGGCCGGAAGGACAAACGAGCCGTCGCCCGAGGCTTGGGCGGTGGCAGCCTGGAGCTTACCGAGCGGGTCGACGCTGTTAGACACATAGAGGCGCACGGTGGTATTGGGCGTGGCAACGCCTGTGACCATCATTGATTTCGCCGACAAGGATGGATTGGGAAGCGTCGTGATGACAGGCGCTGCCGGAGCGGCCAAAACGATGTGCACGTTGTAAACCACTTCGGTTTTGAGGCCAATGGTGTCGAAGGCGGCAATCTTCAGGGCGCGATCGCCATCGGTGAGCGCAGAGATATCCCATGCCGCGGCGAAATTCGTCGCCGGGTTCGTGGAGGTCCCGACCAAGGCGCATTTGGTGGGGTCGTTCGCGTCGGTGGCGTAATACTCGACTTTGGACATGCCCTGACTCGCCGTTGCGGTGACGGTGAGGACATCCGGCCGGCTCAAGGTAACTCCATTGGCCAGGGGCGCCGAACCAAAGCGCGGATTGGAAAGCACCGGCGGAGCGCAAACCCGAAGATGGAACGACTGAGTAGTGGTCGCCGGGGTCGTGAAACTATCCGAAACGGCAATGCTCACATCGTAGTTCAGTTCCGAAGTGACAACGGAACGATCCGGAGCCGTCCAGGTGAGCTGTCCGGTGGCAGTGTTGAACTGCGTGCCCCCGGGAGCGCCCGAGATAGAGTACGTAAGCGTCTGCGCCGGGAGATCGGAATCGCTGCCACGGGCCGTGAGCTGCAGCGTTTGGCCGGGCTGGAGATTCTGGGCTCCGATGGCGGCGAGCTGCGGCGGCGTATTTACCTCGTTAACCTGGATCTGGAAAGGGGTCGCCCCCGACAGAGTGGAATTCTGCGCACTGAAAGCGCGTACGGTGACTGGATAGTTGCCGGGCCCCTGATCCTCTCTAGGAGTCCAGGAAATAACGCCAACATTAATGTCATTAATGGACTTGGTCTCAATTGTCATGCCACGCGGCACAGGTTCATCCAACTGGAAAAACGTGGCACCAGGAGAGGCGGTATTAGTCGCGGTTGCCGTAATAGAAAAGGGGTGATTCTCCAGGATTGTTTGGTTGGCGATGGGATTCATCGTGGGGGGCACAATGATGTTGCCAACATGCACGGGCTGAGACTCATCATTCGTCATGCCGTTACCCAACTGACCGTGAGAATTCGAGCCCCATGCCCACACACTTCCATCGGAGGCGATGGCGAGATTGTGGTGCGAGCCTGCGGCAATACCGATGAGATTCTGAAAGCCGGCATCGGCTGAGGTAACCTGTGATCCCGAAACGGAAAGATCCCAAACAGTTCCATCTTGTTTCAACGCAATCGTGCGTTCGTTAGTAGCTGCGATCGAGACCACGCCAGTTATGGGGTCTCCGCCGAAATCGGTAAGAGGATACTGCGCAATCGACTCAAAATAAGATATTTGGCGCACACCAAAAACTGTTCCGTCGGCGCGCAGCGCAAATAGGCCAGGAGTACCGTAGTCGTCTTGGCGGCAAACGATCGAGACAACACTGTCCAGCCCCGAGATAAGCACAGGAATGGCTCCAAAGTTTTTTCGTTCTTCTCCATCGTTGCCGCCCCAAACACAAACGTATCCATTCGAAAGGACTGCAAAGCAAAGGTTATTGCATGCAGCAATGGAGACGACAGGCATATACGCCGGCAATCCTTTGACCATTCCAGGCTGGTAGCGATTAGCGGCGCTAAAATTGGGATCACCGAGTTGTCCAAACGAATTTTGGCCCCAGGCCCAGACCGTGCCATCGGCTTTCAAGGCGAGTGTCACGTCATGGCCCGCAGCCACGGCGACCACGTCATTATTGCCAAAAACCTGCGCGGGAGCAGGACGTCGAGGCCCATTTTGGTCTTGGTCCGCGGCGGGATCTTCACCGAGCTGGCCAGAATCATTTTGGCCCCAAGTCCAGACGTTGCCGTCGATGCTCAGCGCGACTGTGTGTTTAAATCCGCTGGAAATATCGATAAAATCCGACGGGGTTAGAGGCGGCGCAATCGTCTGGTCGCTCAACGGCGTCAAACCGAGTTCTCCCTCGCCATTCTTGCCCCAGCCACTCGCGCCAACACCAAATTGGATGAGAAAACTTTCGTCCGATTCGGGACCGGAGCGCACCGACGCCGCTTCGTATCGCTGAGTATGGATCGGGCTCGGAGCTGCTGCGCCAGCCAGCCAAGCGCGGGCCTTAAGAACTACGGGAAAAGTGGACAGCGTCACCGTAGCGCCGGAGGCCACGACAGGGCTGGCGGGAACGCCGGGAACACTACCATCCACGGGATCGCTGCCATTTGTAGTGTAACGAATAGAGACCCCTGGGGTTGCACAACTGATCTGAACGGCGCAGGCTCCCGTGATCAGCGGACCGCGAACCATGAAGAGCGGGGCTAGCGGCGAGAGCGTCAGCGGTACGCCAAATAAGGGAGACATGGCACCCGGAGCCCCGCGATGGGCAGAGACCGAAGGATCGCCCAATTGAGATTGGGAATTGTCGCCGAACGTGAGAATAATTCCGCTGTTTGTGACAACAACGCTGTGTCGGGCGCCCGCAGCAAAGCCCGTCACCGGACCGTCAAAGGAAAACATATCGACAAATGTATCTCCAACGTAGTGAGCCGGAGCGGGAGACTCCATCAAAGCTCCTGCTACGCCGATTCCCAATTGACCAAAATCGTTGTTGCCAAGGGCGTTTAGAGCCGATTTATCGAAAAGGAGATGCTCGGCGCCGGAAGCCGATCTGTATGGCGCGGAGATTATCTCTCCTTCCTCCGGCAGAGGCACATCGGCATGAAACGGGTCAGTATGCAGCGCGCCCTTGGCATCGCTCCCGAAATGCCAAATGATCTGATTACCAAAGCGATCCGGTCGACTCGCGAACGTATCCTCGTCTCCCGCAGCCACCATGCTCACCTCTGCACACATGCGTCCCGAAGGGAGATCGCGCAGCAGCACGCTCGGAGAAGTCACATAGCCGCTCACCGGACCCAAACCCAAACGGTCATTGGCAGAATCACCCCAAACCCACACCGTTCCATCTCCCGCATGGACGGCGACGGAGTGGTGGGCTCCGCAGGCGATGGCGCGGATACCGCCAAAACCTTCACTTACGCCGACCTGGATTGCGTAGGCGGAATAGACATTGGCGCCGGAAGCGGCATTGCCAAGCTGTCCAGATTCGTTGGAGCCCCAAGCCCACACCGTGCCGTCGGATTTCAGGGCGAGAGAATGATCGGCATTGGCGCCGACGGCGATCGCGGTGATGCCAGTGAGATCGCCGGAGGCGGTCTGGACTTTAGCCGGTGTGGCGCCGTCGGCGCCGGCCGATCCCCTGCCCAATTGCCCAGCCGCGTTCAAGCCCCAAGCCCAAACCGTGCCATCAGTCGCGAGTGCCACGGAGTGTTCTCGTCCCGCGGCGAGATGCGCCACGGCAACTTCAGACGGCAACGGGACGTGTTGCGGAGCGCTGACAGGAAGCGATGCTGGGACGCCGAGCTGGGCGTGAGTATTATCTCCCCAGGCCCAGACACTGCCGTCATCGCGGCGGACCAAGGAATGCCCGCCACCGGCGGCGACTTCAACCGAAGGCAGCTCGGTGGAGAATTGATATTTATTACTCGACGAGGACCCAACTAGACCGGGCGCCGTCGCGTAGATAGTGAGGACAGAGGATGAAGAAACCGTAACAACGCCACCATCAGGAACAGACGGATCGGACTCTCCAACGCTCTCACCCGTGAGGTTGTAGTGGATGACGGCTCCCGGTGTCGCACAATGGAGGGTGACTTGCGGAGACACCGCGCTGACGTGGCCGCCGGGCGGATCACAAGTCGGCGCAGCGACATGACCGAGGGTGGCGCGATCAAACGTTGAAACAGGATAGGTTGCCTCGTCTATCAAAGGATTGGCGAGCTGGCCCGCCCCATTGTCTCCCCAGCTCCAGAACTTCAAATCGGCATAAAACTGATCGAAAGAATTCTGGACTCGGGCGACGACATGACTCGCTCCCGCGGAAAGGATAACATTTGAATAGCCGTCACCGCCGGCGATTCCAAAGACTGGGACGGGGAAATTGCTATTGGCGGCTAAACCGTTGCCGAGTTGATGGTGTGCATTTGATCCCCAAGCCCAGACGGCCCTGGGCAGACTATCGAAATGCTCGAAGCGGTAGGCAAAAGAAATCCCGGGACCGGCGTCAATGCCATCGATCGTGGGGAGGCCGGAAAGCTGAACGGGCGACAAACGTGGGGTATTCGTACCGTCTCCCAATTCACCAGCGGTGTTATCGCCCCAAACATGAACATTGCCAGCGCTATCGAGCGCAATACCATGCTGATGGCCTGCCGCAATCGCGCGGATTCCCGAAAGACTGGCGATCTGGACTGGACTAGCCGAGGCAGTCTGAGTGCCATTGCCAAGCTGACCAAAAGCGTTCCCTCCCCAGGCCCAAACGGAACCGTCCGCCTTTAATGCAAGGCTGTAGTCGAAACCTGCGGCGACGGCGACGACATCGGTCAAATCGGAGACTTGAGAGGCATAGCCACGATCGGTCTGACTGTTATCACCAAGTTGGCCAGCTGCGTTGCCTCCCCAGGTCCAGACAGTAAGATCGGATTTGATCGCGACATTGTGGGTCGCGCCTGCGGAGACCCAAATCACATTATTCAAGGGATTTGAACCACTCGAATCCTGCTGAACCTGAACGGGCGCCGATCGGTCCGTGGTCGAGTTATCGCCAAGTTGTCCGGAGCCATTTCCACCCCAGGCCCAAACGCGACCATCGGCCGTGACCGCCAAGCTATGCGCATCGCTCGCTGCAACATGAATGACATGAGTCAGGCCACTCACAGGCGTTGTGGGCATAGCCTTGCCAACGAGATCGCCAGTGCCGAGCTGCCCCTGGGCATTGCCGCCCCAAGAGTACACATTTCCATTCAAATCGACGGCGAGCGTGTGCGAGCCGCCGGCCGCGATATTTCGACCAATCATGTACTGAACAGCAGTCGTCGCACTGAGAACGCCTCCCGATAGCGTGCACGCCTTGAGCCGGGCGGTACGAGTGATGATCATGCCGGGATGCTCACCAGGGCCTGCATAGATGTAGTCCGAAGTCGCCGGATCGGGGTCTGATCCGTCAAGCGTATAGTAGACACGATCTCCCAATACGTTTGTAACGGTGATCTCAACGGAGTCCAGATACACTCCAGTCGGCTTGTCGATGATGGGCGCATCTGTTCCATAAGCGGCGAGCGAGACGACGACGACCAAAAGAACGGCCAAATGCCAAATCTGAAAGGCTGACTTTGCAAACTTCATAACTCGAAATCCTTCAAATCCTTTTTGCATGATAAATCAATGTTTGCCGGGGCAGGTGGCGCAGCCGCCAAGGCGACCGCCGGCGACGCGACCGGAGGCCACGGCCTGGGTGTGGTAATTATTCACTTTCAATAGCGGTCCCTGCAGCGCGACCTGTGCGCGGCTGAACTGCTGTAAGGCCTGAAAGCCGTCGTGAAGATAGAAAACGGAGCGAGCCAGGTTGGGAGGAAGGGAATCTTCCACGGCACGGTAGATTTCATCGCTGGGCGCGACGATGAGCAGCTTACGCTCGGCAGGAGCGAGGAAGCGGGCGGCCTGAGCGACGAGTTCGGCTTTGTTGCCGTGATAGTTCCAACTGGCGCTCCAGCGCTTGATCGGGGTCTCCTGAGTGTCGATTCCCGCCGGGGCATCGATGCGCACAAAATCCCAATCCGACTCCTGAGCCACCTGCGGCAAGCGCCAGGCGCTGACCAAGGCTGCCTGAAAGGTAGCCGATCCACGGCTCTCCAGGCGGCCGCCGGCGAGTTTCCAGGCGCGGATGCCACCCTCGAGTACAGCGGCATGGGAGAACCCTTGCTTGCGCAAGGACTGGGCGGCCTCCAGGAGCGGGGCATCGGCGATGCCGTCGTCGACGATGACGAATTTATCGGCCTGCAATTCGGGCCGCGTCTTGATGGCAGCGAGCGGGAGATTCAAGGAGCCGGGGATAAATGCCCAGGCAAAATCCTTGGCGCTACGAACATCAACGAAAGTCACGGCTCCGCCTTTGGACACAAGGTCGGTCGGCGCCAAGAGGAGCCCATCGTGACGCGCCGTTGCCTTGGTTTTGAGCAAAGTGGGCGAGACGACGGAGGCAACGATATGCGCGGTGTAGAGATCTTGCTGCTTGAGATCGTCTTTGTGCGCCCGGACATTGACGATGAACTCGAAATCGCCCGTTTGGATGCCGGCCAGGGAGAGATTGATCCCGCCGGATTGCTTCGGTCCGATTTCCTTGGGATAGTTTGTCACACTCAAGCACTCGCAGGAGGTGGCGACGGAATCAATGTGCAGCGTGGCAAGGGTGGGATTTTCCAGCGTGAGCACGGGCGAAGCGGCGGAACCTTGATCAACCGAACCAACATCGAGCGACTTGGTAAGAGTGATTTCGATCGGCCCCGTCTTAGCTTCCCAACGTGAGGCGAAATGCCAACAGGTGAGCGCGAGAGCCGCAAGCGCGACGACGCCAAGCCCCGGGAGCAGCAGGCTGCGCACGCTCGCACCGACGGGCGCAGGAGCGGGAGCGCCGGGCGGCCGATTTTGTGAAGGAGTATCCAATTCCATCTGGAGATAGCTAAGGCGTAAAAATTTTAATGGGCGCGGCGCGGATTTGATCCGTCAGGCAGCAAAAGCAAAGGGGCTGAAAGGATTCGTCAGGCGCCGTAAAGACGGCGGACACACGGAATGGCGGAGCATGCTAGTAGGTGGGCGCTTGAAGCCAAAAACCGCCGGGACTGCCCTCCTGCAAGCGGAGGCGAAATCCATGGCCAGGCAGATAGGCTACGGAAGGACCGGCGTCAACTCCCGGGGCTCCGACTTTTTCCCAACCAGATGAAAGATAGACAAATTCATTTTGCACATCCCACAGATTCAGGTAATCGCCGCCCAGAATCTGTAACAAGTCAATCCGTTGCCTGGAATTTGGCGAGACGGAGACGGAGAAAATCGAATCTCCAGGCGTCTGACTTCCAAGGCCGGAATCCTGCAAGGCGATGGGCTCAGCGAGAGTCGAGCCGACGATGAGGTCATTCCCAAGAGTGGCATCGCCTGGAAGCTCGGTGACCGCGCGAAAGGTCTGCACGTAACCGGGGGCGAGAATCATCGCTGGAGTCTGCGCAGAACGCTGAACCACGGCGGCGGCCCCTGGAAGAAAGGCAAAGCCGCCCTGATCCCCAGCCCCACCCGCCCTACGCCAACCGGCGCCAGCGACATAGCCAAGGACGGCCGCAGGCGCTTTGTAAACACCGGCAGAAGCGTTATTTGGGATGAGGACACGGTCGCCGGCGGAACCGCGATCGATCGCAGCGCCAGCGGCCCACGGCGAAAGGGCAACGCCGGCCTCGTCGGCGCCGAAGATCTCGGAAACGGTCCAGGCTGCGCGAATGCAGACCAAATCGCCGTAAGCCGTCTGTTTCAAAGCCGCATCGTAGGCGTCTGCGGTAATCGCATGGAGAGGATGGGCCGTGAGGTCATGGCCATTGGTATCGACGGTCACCGTCGTGGCATCGTTCGAAAGAATCGGAGTCACCAGACCGGCTAGATTTCCGGTCACAAACTGCGCGAAGTAAGTGCTCCCACTTGCCGGCGCAAATTGACCGGGAGTCCAATTCACCCCCGAGAAGGTGAGACTGTGGGCGCCAAAGGCGGCGACGCGACCAATGCATGCCGCCTGATGGTTGAGCGGAATGGAGACGATGGCCGAGCCGCGCTGCGGCAGGTCGAGATGAATGCCGCCGACCGGCGGGGTTTCCGAGGTGACGTCCGCACACCGCGCCGGGGAGACGGCGAGCAGCGTGCAAAGCAACGCCGCCGATTGACTGAAAATACGGATGGATTTCATTGGCCGTCGCTATGGGTGATCTGAAGTTTGAGGTATCGTCGGGACGGATCGGCGAGGTCATCCAAAGCGACGCTGTCTTCGATGGTGACGCGCTGGAAGCCGTCCTGAACGCCGGCCTGGTCGGCGGGAAGAGTGGTATTTTGCACAGCCCACGCGGCGCCGGACGCGAGCGAATCGCCGCCGACCACGGAATAAGTGAGAGCGTCATCGTCCGTACGGCCCACATAAGTAAGCGTGAGGTAGTGTTTCCCCTGCTCGACTTTTACGCCCACGGTGACCGGGTCTAGGTTCGGCTGTGTAGGATCGAGCCCCAAGGCGTACTCGACGAGATTAGTCAGGCCATCTTTGTCCGGATCGGCGCGATCTCCCACAATGCTGGAATCCGTCACACCATGCCAGTATTTATCTTTCCAAGCATCGAAAGCCGTTCCTGCGGAGACCGTAACCAGCATGGTCTTGGAATCGGCAAGGTGGCCGTCGGAGGCGCTGAAGATGATCGGGTACTGGCCGATCTGCGTACTACTCGGGGTCCACTGGAAGTCGCCACTGCCGTCGTGATTATCGACGAAATGTGCATCGGTGGGCAATTGGGCAGCGGAAAATATAATCGCGTCGCCGTCCTGATCACTAGCGTGCAGCTTGATGTGATAATTCTGATTTGCCTGGATATAGCGGTCACCAGGCGCGCCGATCACGGGCGCATGGTTCATTGCGGGCGCGGCGCCGTAGGTCACCAGGTAGGATTTAGTGCCGTCATTTTGCGTATCGAATAGATTCGTGGAATAGGTCACTCCATGGGTTACGGGGTCCTGCTCCTGCTGAATCCAGGCGTTTGAAGGATTGATGAGCTTTTGGTCCGAACGAAGGACACTCTTGATCACTTGGCCCCGGACATAGACGGGGGAATTATAGCGAACGAAAAGGAGCTGGTACGTGGCCAGGGAGTTCAATTGCACGCGATCCGTGGACGTGGCCGGAGACGTAATCGTGCATTTTCCGATGTAGTTCTGAACCATGTCGGAGGCCCCCGGCGCGTAATCCGACTCGTAACACAACAACGACGTAGCTCCGTCGAGAACCGAAGGATTGAAGGTATGCGTAGGATCCGCCGCGCCATAGGCGAGAAAATCGCGAATCGAGTCCCGCCCAGGAATATCGACGAGCACATTTCCGAGGAGCGCATGGGCCGTGGCGCTCGTGATGAGCGAAGTCACGGCTCCCCCCAAGGCGTCGGCATGCGTTAAATTGACGGTAAACGCCGTGAAATGCCCAGAGAGAGAGGCTGTCATGGCCCAGCGGGCGATCCCCGCCCGCAGGGCCGGGAGGCTGCCGAAATCGGCCAGGAGCGTCGGCTGCGCGCGGCTGCCATTGACCTCGGTGCTGTCGATGTGAAAGCTGACCGCAAGGTGTTGCTTGTTATCGACGATCTTGGGTTGGGATGACTGAATCTGAAGATTCTGCGCCGGCGCATGGCCGCTGTTCACCACGCGAACTCCCAGCGTGAAGGGTTCCGCCGGCTCTATAATATCATTGGTGAAGGGATCATCTCCGAAGACTTCGACCGGCAAAAAGTACTCCAATTGAAGCTCAGGCTGGGGAGCGACATAGACGTAATCCGGGGCGACATTCACAGTCTGAATGACGCCGTTCGCGGTGTATTGCACCGTAGCCCCTATGTAATAGAGGAGTCCGCCCGGATCCTCACCGCCCGCTTCCGGAGCAGGAATGATGAGCCAAGCGAGATTCGCCGTGGCGTTTCCCTGAACTGATTGGGGAGCGGCGCCATTCTGAGGCCGATAAAAAAAGAGCGATTCGGCGGGACCACTGGGACTGGTTGTGACGGGAACCGCTTCGCGATTGGCATTCGAGAAATTCAGCGTGACTTGAAAATCAGTGAGTTCTGTGGGCAGACCATTGGTCAGACTTAGCTTCGCGACGAAGGCCTGACGGGAGAAGGTAAGCTTCTGGAGGATTTCGATTTTTACCTGCGCGCAGGTCGTAGCCCCGTCTGCCCAGGCGTGGAAAGTTGGCAAACCGCAAGACAGCGCGAGCGCCACAGCCGCGAGACGCCAGAGCGCCTTGGGAGCGAAGGTAAAGGTGCGAAAAAGATTCTCAGACTGCGGCGCGAGGCGACCGTCCCTTTGAACGGGAGCGGCAGGCTTTCCGCAGTCCACGGCGCCGCGCCAGGTGGAGACTTTCAACACGATCTGCATCAAATTCATGGCGCGTGGGGTTAGTTTTGAAGGACGGAAAAATCGGCGATGGCCACCGGGATGGCGCGGGTGACTTGCGAGCCATCGCCAAGTTCGCCATTTTCATTTGCGCCCCAGCTCCAAACCTGGCCATCACTCGTAATGGCGAGGGTGTGATACGCGCCCGCGGCGATTTCCACGACCTGCGAGAGACCAGTCAGTTTCACGGGCGTGGAACGATCGACAAAAGTCCCATCGCCCAGCTGGCCTCGGGAGTTTCCACCCCAAACATAAATGTCACCTGCCGAAGTCAGCGCCACCGAGTGCTCCCGACCCGCGGCAACGGCCACAATGTCGCTCAATCCAGCCACGGCCGCGGGCATCGACACGGCAACGGTGTCTCCTGTGCCAACCTGGCCGGACCAATTGGCTCCCCAGCTCATGATGGTGTGGTCTACAAGCAAAGCTACGACATGAGCTCCCCCGGCGGCGACCGCTGCGACCGATGCAACGGCGGGCTCAAGCTGATGCGGCACGACGGCGGGAGTGGTGTGCGCTAGCTGCCCATTTTCGTTCGATCCCCAGCCCCAAAGGTAGCCTGAGGCATCGATTGCAAGTGAATAGTCAGGACCAGCCGCGACCGCCGAAAAAACGGCGGAGGTGGAAAGCAATTGCGGCGTACTTTGACTGCTGCCGGCCATTCCCAACTGGTTCGCCCAATTGCCTCCAGCGCTGAGAATCGCGCCAGCGCCGGTCAGAAAGATCGCGTGTCCGGAACCGAGGGCGGCCGCTTGGATCGAAGTGGAAGGCACGACCGTGTCAAACCCCGTGGGATCTATCCGTGTGCCGGAGCCGAGCTGGCCGAAATAGTTGTCGCCGGCAACGAAAAGGTTCCCTCCAGACGCCCCAGCGACAAAGGCGCCATTGCCCGCTGTGAGAAAGGCCGTGCCGTCCAAGGCCGTGATCTGCGCCGGAGCCAGCCGCCGCGGCTCGCTGCGATCGCCCTGTTCCCCATGTTTGTTGGCGCCCCACACGTAGGTGTGGCCGACCAAACTGGTCACGGCGCTCGATCGATCTCCCGCCGCAAGGAGGTTTCGCCGGAAAATATTTTCGACGAAAGTGACGGTGACACCGCCAACCGCCGCCTGAATCTGGGGCTGAACTGAACCATCGCCCGTTTGATAGAAGGCCTGCGCCACCCCATCCGCACCACCCAGGATGGTGACTGGATTTGGAAGCTGGCTCCCGCCGGAAAGGTCCGAGAGAAAGCCGCCGCCGCCCTGGGCGATAGTGAATACCACAGGCGCATTGGGCAGTGGAGCGGTGTCGCTGTCTTTGAAAACCTCTACTTTCAAAGGCTGCGGCAGCGTATGCCCGGCCACGCCGGTCTGGTTATTCCCGCCTACGATTGTGAGGGTCACAGTTGTAGCATCGAAGTAGCGCTGCGGATTTGTTCCCCCTAGAAATTCGTCGCGGTTCGTTAGGCCATCGCCATCCGGATCGCGGTCAGCGTCCTGCCCTATGGCGCCAAAATAGAGAAGCTCCCACCGATCCGCGAGACCGTTGTGGTCGTGATCTATATTGTATTGGGCAGTGATGGCACTCGCGTTAAGGGCCGTGGAGTAAATCTGAACGTCGTCGATATTGCCGAGGAAATCGCAGGGACCGGCAGTGACGATTTGGGAGCCGAGAATAAACGGCAGGGCATTGGGCGTGATGGAGCCGGAGACCGGGTCGACGGGATTTCCGTCGAGATAGAGGGTGGCGGCGCCGCCATTGTAAGTAATGGCGAGGTGATGCCATTGATCCGCCGAAATCGGCGAAGTGCTTGAGATGTCAACGGTTCCACCGTCGTCTGAGGACCAGAAGCGGATGCGCGGGCCGCTAGCGCCGGGCAGGACGCCATTGTCCAGCGCGCAACGGAAGCCGCTGGTGTTAGGATTCGCGGCGTCGGCGGTGGAGAGGAGCGAGTAAGCGGCGCCGGAAGGGACCGCAGGAGCCTTGAACCAGAGGGTGATGCTGAAGGGAGCGCCAGAGGTTTGCGCGAAGAGTTGGCCAGAGGAATTGTTGGCGGACATGGACTCCGCCCCTGCTCCGCCATGGAAGTGCAGCGCGCCGTGGCCTTCAAAGGCGTCGGTCGACCATACAGAGTCTGTCGACGCAAAGGTCAGGCTTCCATTGTTCCCGTGACCCGAGGAGTCCGTGGCGGTATTGCCGGAGCCGTCTTCGAATTTCCACTCGGCTACAGGGGTGACGGCGGCAAATTGTGAGACGTCGAAGGAAAACAGGTTTTTGGCCTGGCCGAGGTTGGCGATGACGAAATCGTCGGCGGGCGCAGCGCTATTCGTCCACGGGTAGACGGTGACGTAGCCGACCTGAATGAGCTGATCGTAGAAGGGTTTGGCGATGGCCTTGAGTTGACCGAGGTTCAGGACGGTAAAGTCATCGGTCGACTCGGTGGTCGCCGGGATGCGGCGGCCAGTGGAGTCGAGGATGAAATCGCCAGCGGCATGGCCGGCGCCGGCTTCGGCGTAGGTCTGGAACCAGCTTTTGACGAGCGTGGTGGCGTCGGGGCCGGCGCCGCCGGGGAGCTTTTCTTCCAATTCGTCGAAGGCCGCAGTGGCGAAATTCTTCAACTGGCCCTGGACGAGGGCGGCGTAGTCGTCGCTCGCCGAGTAGTTGGTCGGCCAGACGGGGTTGGCGATGGGCGCGCCGGTCTGGACGATGACGTTCCGTTGAAACCACCACTCGGGAAACGCCGAGGGCTTTTCCGTGGGAACCGGACTGGGGTCGGTGGCGAAAAGGCGCGCGACGCCGGCAAAGACCAGACCGACGGCCAAGAGCGTCCGGCTTCGGGACGCGAAGAGAGCGAGCGAATTCATGCGAAATTGGGCAGGATTGCAGACAAGCCGCCGCGTGAACGCGAACCTCACGCGGCGAACGGAATGGACGGGAAGAGAGGCGGACTATTGGCCGGGAACCGCCGTGAAGGCGCCCATGCTGATGTCGCCGCCGGGGGCGGCGCGGAGGACGCCGGAGACGGTTGCAGCGCCATTGATCGTGGTGTTGCCATTAATCGCGGTGTCGCCGTTAATTGCGGTGTCGCCATTCACTGTGGTCGCGCCGTTTTTCAGGATGACGAGGGCGTTGGAACGCATCGGAAATGGAAGGGTTTGATCATCCGTGCCATTCGCCACCACAAATAGTTCATCTGTTGGCACCCAAGTCGTGGCGCTGGCTGATTGGTCAATGAGGTTTGACCCAATGACCGTCGAACCAAAAGCGGTGGCAATAGCCCCCTTGCCGAAGACGGTGGAAAAATCACCCTTCGCCTCTGCCCCATAGGTCCCGACGGCAAAGGAAGCGATCCCCGATGCGGTCCCTCCAATCATTGAGGCCGAAAACTGCCCCGACGCGATCGAGGATCCAAATGCCGCAGATAATTCCCCGGATGCAGTAGACAATCCTGAAGCAATACCCCCACCGCCGGTCACCGTGCTGCTGCCAAGCGCGACGCCGTCCCCTGCGCTACTATACGCCCGCGCTCCAATCGCGATCGCATAATTTCCGTCCGCCTTTGCCGCCTGTGAACCATAGCCGCCAAAAGCAAACGACTGATAACCGTTCGCGATCGCATTTCCCCCCATGGCAAAGGAATTTGCGTTGATATAGGAACCGCCTCCGCCGTTAAGACTCGTCGGATTCAGCGGCATGTAGGTGGAAGCCACCGACGCATCCGTCATCACTCGAGCGGTTCCAATCGTAATATACGGATTGAATCTGTCGGGATGGAGTACAATCTGAGCCGCGGGATTGGTGATATCGGGATTCTCCGGGCTGTAAAGGGTAAGGGAGTGGTCATCGCCCAACTGCATCGAAAGCCGCAAGCTTCCGCCGCCGAGCCCCATCTGCCACTGATAGCGGCTGCGCCAGCGCTGAATCGCCCAAACTGCGGTCGCCGGATCCGCGCTGTTCCAGTCGTGGTAGCTGTAGCTCACGCCAGGAGTCGCGTCAGCATAAGCCTGCTCGCTCGTGTACTGCGACGGTCCTTGCAGGGTCAACGAGACGGGGCCGGCGCTGGGATTCAAGGTGACATTTCCGGTAATCGTTTGATCCTGCGCAGAAGCGACACGGGACAACGTCATGCCGGCAAGACAGGCGATGGCAGCGGCAAAAGCGACAGAATGGCGGTGCATGGCTTGGGTGGTGTTCAAATTTGTAGAAAGGGGCAGAAGGACGAGGCGCCGCACGACCGTAATCCGCACATTCGCACGGCAGCCGCCAACACTTTCGTTTGCTCGGGATTACTGCTTCAGAATTGTCGGCAAGCAAACATTATTTGTGTAAAATTTCTGCCGTTTTTTTCGAGTTCGGCGGAGATCGGCGCACAGCACTTTGCCAAGCAATTTGCATTCCCAATGGCGAGTCTAAGAGGGTATCGAATGGGCAGTTGCGTTTTTGACACTAGATGATGATGATGGTTTGATCGGCGGAAGGAAATTGCAAACGCAGGTCCATGAGCCCAGGGGAAAGATTCCTGGCGATCCATAGCAAGGTTTTCGTCGTTTGCTGCCTCGCCTCGCACGCAAATCCCACCTTGATCCGATGCCTCATTCGCCAAATCTCCAATCGACCGACCGGGTTTTTGCAAGCCGTTCTCAATGATCCGCCGGGCGCGTTCTTCGACGCTTTCGGTGCGCTCGAGCCCGAGGCGGTTCCGATCGTTCGCAGCTCCGATTCTTTCGAGCGCCTCTGAGACGAAATCTTCGCCGTCGAAACGCCGGCCTCTCGGGATTGCTCTATAGCCTGCTTCGTCGCCCTCGGCTGTCGCAGTCTTTCGATCGGCGTGAGAACGCCACACGACCTCGGCTGTCGCCAGATTGAATTATTCCTGCACCGAGACTTCCCAACGGCGTCTCCACCACGAGATGGAAATGGTCGCGCATCCGGCCCCAGGCGTGCGCCTCCCATAGGCATTTCACACAAGCCTCACCGAGGGTGGCAACGAAGAGTTCCCGGTCGGCGGCCTCCTTGCCGTCCTCCCACTGATGCCCGCAATTCATCACGGGGCAGATCGCCCCCTTCATATTCAATTGGCAGTTGTCTGGACATGATGGCGAGAATGGCGCAGGCCGAGAATTGAGCCACGACCGAGCCCCCCTTTTCCTGCGCTTCGAGTCGATTTCCGCGCTCTCGCCAAGCAAAAAATTGAAGTGGATGATCGACAATTCAGAACGCAAATGCACATTAAACGCCATGCCTCGCTCCCCGCTCTCTCTATGGTCATGACAGAGCGTGGGGATGAAAACCTCCCTGACCGGCTTCGAATGAAAAGCCCTGCCCCCCCTTTCGGGAATGGCGCCTCTTGTGGCGAGACATGCTGCGCTTGATAAGAAAGAGTAATACTCCATCGTGAAAACGTCATCCTCCGTCTCATCGCCCAGGATCGAGGTGCTCGATGTCCTTCGAGGCATCGCCTCCCTTGCCGTGTGCGTCGCGCATTTTACGGTCATAAAAGAAGGATTCGTGACGAATCAAGCGCTTTTGAATCTCGGATACTTTGGCCGTTTTGGGGTTGAGATCTTCTTCGTTATTTCCGGCTTCGTCATTCCTTATTCACTGCGCCGGGGCCGCTACACTCTCAGCGATTTCCGGATCTTCGTAAGCAAGAGAATCCTGCGGCTGGACCCGCCATACTTCGCGAGCATTTTGCTCGTCCTGGCGCTCGCATTTGCTGCCGCCAAGGCGCCGGGCTACCAGGGCCTGCCCTTCACGGTGAACCCTATTCAACTTTTGCTGCACCTCGGCTATGCGAACGTGTTTTTTGGCTACCCTTGGTTGCTCAACGTGTACTGGACCCTCGCTATCGAGTTTCAATTCTATCTCCTGCTGGCGTTGATCTATCCGCTGCTGCGGCATTCTAAACTTTGGGTAGGTCTCTCGGCGCTCGGAGCCGTTGGGTTGGCCGGACTGGCTGTTCCTAATCCGGCCTTCGTGTTTCACTATTGGTTTTTATTCGCTCTCGGCATATCGGCCTTCTATTTTAAGGATGAACACTGTAATCGATTGGCATTCGGAATCCTCTGGGCCGCAGCATTTCTCCTGGCTGGCTTTACGCTTGGCTGGGTTTCAGCTGCCGTCGGCGCCGTTGCATCTCTCGCCATCGCATTTATTACTTGGGGCAATCGGGCGCTGGCGTTGCTTGGGACGATACCATATTCGCTCTACCTCGTAC
>OUMF01000002.1_pt1 | contig 29577 bp, 16 predicted proteins | sample 1690971 | NCBI WGS metagenome assembly OUMF01 (sample SAMEA3914864, study PRJEB12502) | metagenome | biome: forest; material: soil | place: USA | collected 2012-03-12 | depth 0.3 m | reverse complement strand
ATCCCGGCGAATCCTGCTCAGAGAGACACGTCCTGACACCGTTGCCAGCATTTCGTCGATGTCTCCTCTTTCGTAGTTCACGAGAACAGCATTCGCCAAGTTGCGTCCAAAGGGCAAGAAGTAATAGGGTAACATATGCCTTCAAGTGAACGACGCGCCGGGAATAGATTTCCGTAGAGGCGCAGAGATTTGGACATCTCGCGTTGCGGTGAGTTCGGTAGATCGGCCTTCCTCATATTTCCGATCCGCGGGTGTCCGAGTGGCGGCCGTTGCCTCGATTTTGCGCCCCGCGAATCCTTTCCACGTGGAGGACGCGCACAGATGACCCGCTCAGGATGGCGTTAGCCGCGGGTGTGTAAACCTAAAGGACTGACCCCTTCGACCCCTTCGATGACCCCTTCGAGATTCGAGATGAATCCCTCCTGAATCGATTTCGGGGAAGCTGCGGTTGGAGAGGCAAGGGTCTGTGCTTGCTAATGACACTCGATACGTTTGGTCTCCGGCGATAGGTGGGGTGTCGAAAATTATAACTGACCCTTGAGCGTGACATCTTGGATTGAATGGTGAAATGAGATAGCCAGGACGAACGAAAAGGAATGCTTTACGGGATCAATATTTTTTGCAGGATGTCGGCATGTCACTACCGGCGCCAATTCTTTCACCAATCGGTCTCTATTATCCATTTATCCATTTTCGCAATGAAGAGTGGTTGAAGTTTGCTGCTCTTTACTGGGATAAAATTGGGAGAATCAGGCCTATCGATTTTGTGACGCATGATTCAGATACTGTGCAACGTCTCCGTGATGGAATTGATTTTGTTGAAGATGTAGTCCCTGGACATGAGGCTTACGATGTGGGCAAGCTATTTGAAGGTTTTTTAAGTGTCCATGGTGGCGATCTGGCTGAGCGGTACACTCTCGATGAAATCGATGATTGGCCTGTGAATACGCATAATCTAAAAGGAGATCCCGATATGCTGGGGAATGTCGATGTGAGACTTGCCTATGTGTACGCAGGAAAGGTGCTCCCCGAAATAAGTAGTACTCTTGTTGGACTGAATCTGGCTGTCGAACTAAGTGCGCCGTTGGCAAATGGTAATAATGAATGGATTGGGATGCATCCCAAGCTCGCTGATGTATACATGACTGCGCTGGCATCGGAAATTGCAAACAGGAGACGGTATGCGCTGATTGCTGACGACGCCGTCAACCAGATCGCGACCGCTGGATTTACTTTTGAGCGCCTCGCTGAGCTGCTTCTGGGTAATGAAGGCGTCCGCCAGAATCGTACAGCAGGAAATTCTCTCGAAATAGAAGAGCGAATGGCTGCTCTGTCAGTTGAAGCTGTAATTCCCGAGGGCATTGGCCATGTGCCAATTGAGAAAATTGTAGAATTCCGCCAGAAATATAACGATGAGCGAGTGGAGTATCAACAGCAACTCAGGAGTTTGCTAGAGGAGCATGACTGGCTTGTTGGCATTGATAACGAAAGCGCCTTAATGGGGCACCTGCAAAATATCTACAAAAATAAAATCGAACCGAAGAAGATTGCTTTAAAAAAAGCGCTGAAGGACATCGGCGTTAACACAACCGCCAGCTCGATCACGGTTGGCACGCTTGCGCCTAAGGCAGCTACACTTTTGAGCACCTTGGCGGTGAGTGCCGTTAACCCGATATTTGGTCTCGGCGTATTGTCACTTTCCTTGATCCCGATTGTTCTCAAGGCGCAGAAGGCTGCAACCGACGCCACGAAAGATGCGCCTGCGTATTTATTATACGCAGAGGAAGAGCTTTCGCCAAAATCAGCATTAGACAGGTTGGCGACTTCGGCTCGACGATTTGCTTTGCTGAAGTGATGGAGATTGATGTAATGCGTCATAAATGTGGTCATTACGTCCAGAGGATTGAACTCTGGACGTTCGCTATGACTCTCCTTCCAGCAGTCATGACTTCATTGACGTGTTACCAAGCGATCGGGCGCCAACGGTGCGTTCCATTGGGCGCGCAGTAAAATGTGGATTCGTCGTTCTGGTTGTGCAAATGAACTTGGTTGGAACGCGCCGTTGGCGCTCGACTGGTTGCTTCGAGAAACCTAGGGCTTGCTTCGCTGCGCCCCAGGCTAATATAGGACGCGCCCTTAGCGCTGAAACACGACCTTTCCGCCGCTTTTCTCCAGCATCCAGTCTGGTAGTTAGCGTCGAGTGCGCTATTTGACGGGGGAGGTGTCTCCGCCAATGCCGATATCGATGCCCTGGCCGCCAATCGTATTGTGGCAATGGACGGCGAGGATGTTTTTGCCGGGCTTCAGCGCCTGGCGGGCTTCGTCGTTCATCGGGACGTCGACATAGGCGCCGACGAAGCCCGTGACGCTGGCGCCGAGGACGCCGTTGACGTAGATCTCGGCGTCTTCGTCGTGCAGGACGGAGAAATTTGGCTTGGCGGGGATTTTTTCCGGGACGTTGACTTCGCGGCGAATCCAGATATCGCCGGTGCGCCACTGGGTGCGGACGCCGGAGATGGAGTGGCCAAAGGGGGCCGGAGCGGATTTCCAGGCGGAATCGTCGAAGCTGGGGGCGAACCAATCCGCCGGCGGTTGTTCGGTGGTGAAGCGCCAGGCGAGGGGTTCGTCCTGAGCGGTCGGGACGAGGTCGGGATTTGGATCGGCCGGCAGCGGCAGGAAGCGGCCTAGATTTGCGCCGCTGGTGATGGCGAGGTCGGGCTTGATGACGGCGCGGTCGTAGGTGAGCAGGCCATTGCTCTCCAGCTCCACGTCGGTGATCTGCGTGTAGACGGCGGCGCTGAGGCCGCGTTCGTCGATGAGTTTGTGAACCGTTTGCAGGAGCTGTTGGTAACGGCGCGTGAGTGAGAACGCTTTCTTGTAAACGCCCTGGTAACCCCAGCCATCCTTCGACCACATGTGGCCATCGACGCGCATGCCAAGGCCGCCGAATTCGCCACACACTGCGGCGCGCGTGGCGGTGGGTTCTTCGCACCAGGGCGCGGGATAGGCGTGGGTGTCGTGAATGTCGCCGCAATTCTTATCCGTCCAGCCGCTGGCGTTGTTCACGAGGCGGGAGGGGTCGAGCTTTTTCGTCAGGTCGACGACCTGCTCGGTGTCGTGCTGGCCCCAGCCTTCGTTGAAGGTGGTCCAGACGATGATGGAGGGATGGTTGTAGAGACCGGCGATTTCACGGCGCCACTCGACTTCGAATTGTTTGTTAGCGTCGTCGCTGAGATTGTTATTTTTGCCAAACATCTGCGGCATGTCCTGCCATACGAGCACGCCGAGTTTGTCGGCCCAGTAATACCAGCGGTCCGGCTCGACCTTGGCGTGTTTGCGGCTGAGGTTGAAGCCGAGTTGCTTGATGGCTTCGAGGTCGTAACGGAGGGCGTCATCCGTCGGGGCGGTGTAGATGCCATCCGGCCAGTAGCCCTGGTCGAGCACGCCCATTTGGAAGAGGAATTTGTTATTGAGAAAGATGCGGGTGTGGCCGGCGTCGTCCTTGCCGAGCGAGATCTTGCGCATGGCAAAATAGCTTTTGACCGTGTCCACGACTTTGTCGCCGTCGTAGAGTTGGACGGTGAGATTGTAGAGCGCGGGATGATCCGGCGACCAAAGTTCGGGATTCGGGACGGCCACGCGCAGTTCCTCTCCGGAAACATCCGTGGTGGAGATGGGAGGTTGACCTTTGGTCGGGGACTCGATGGTGGCGACGATTTTTGCCGGAGCGCCTTCGCGCTGCGCCGTAAGTTTCAGGGCCGAGCCATCCACATCGGGAGTGAGGATCAAGCCCTCGAGATGGGCTTCCGGCACGGGTTCGAGCCAGACAGTCTGCCAGATGCCGGTGGCGGCGGTGTAGAAAATGCCGCCGGGATGGAGGCGCTGTTTGCCCAGCACCTGGGCGTCGGGCACGTCGGAGCGCACAGGATTGAGGCAGCCGACGACGAGTTCATTCGCGCCTGGCTTCAGGTGGCTCGTGATATCGAAGGTAAAGGCATCGTAGCCGCCCTTGTGATCGCCGATGGGCGCGCCATTCAGGAAGATGGAGCTTTCCCAATTTACCGCGCCAAAATGGAGAAGCACCCGCTGGCCTTTCCAGGAATCAGGGATTTCGATGGTGCGGCGCATCCAGAGGCGCTGATTTGGTATGCTTGGCTTGCCGACGCCGGAAAGCTGCGACTCGTAGGGGAAGGGGACGAGGAGGCGGCCATCGTAGGCGGCAGGCGCGGGGGCGGATTTGTCGGTGACGGCGTAGTCCCAGAGGCCATTGAGATTCTGCCAGTCGCTGCGGACCAATTGCGGGCGCGGGTACTCCGGCAAGCACTTGGCGGGATCGACGTCTTTGGCCCAGCGTGTGGCCAGCGGGCCAGGGGCAGGCTGCCAGGGCGCGTCGGCGCCGGAGGCGGCAATTACGAGGCTGAGGAGCAAGCTGAAGGAAAGGAACGGGGCGCGCATAAGCGGGGAAGTTGAGCCGGCGATCTTCGCTGTGGAAAAGGGGAAATGTCCATCACCCTTCTGGGCGATTTGACGTTCAGGTCCGGCTGGAAAAATTGCCTCCGGCTATTTAGTAGCCAAGGATTGAGCCCTGTGGGTATTTTTCGACTGGCGCCCTCGCGCTCGAACTCCCGAAAATTCTCTCCTACCTCCATGTCTCTTCATTCTCGCCGCGATTTTGTGAAATTTGCGCTCACCGCTTTGCCGGGAGCCGCCATGCTGTCGGCCGCGGGCCGACTCGGAGCGGCTGAGGCCGCGGGCAAGCCGAATTCCAAGGTCAACGGCGTGCAGATCGGAATGAATGTGCCCTACAGCTTCGCGAGCCCGATCATGAGCGGGGACGATATCTTGAAAAATTGCCTGCAACTCGGACTCAGCGCGGTGGAGTTGCGCACCCAGCCGGTGGAGGCGTTTCTGGGGTTGCCCATGATCGAAAGTGCAAAAACCAAGGCGGAAAGCGCGCAGGAAGTGAGGAACTGGCGGACCACGGTGTCGCTCGACAAGGTAAAAGACTTTCGCGCCAAGTGGGATGTGGCGGGCGTGACCATCGATATCGTGAAGGTGGATGGCCTTTTCGGCATGAGCGAGCCGGAGATCGACTATGCGTTCAAGCTCTGCAAAGCGCTGAAGGCGCGGGCCATGTCGACGGAGATTTCACACAAGGCGGAGGATCTGAAGCGGATCGGAGTTTTTGCCGATAAACATCAATTCATGGTCGGCTACCATGGGCACGGGAATACGACTCCCGCGCATTGGGAAGCAGGTTTTGAAACGGCGAAATTCAATGGGGCAAATGTTGATCTCGGTCACTTCGTCGCGGGAAATAATACTTCGCCGGTTCCATTCATCACGAAGTACCACGACCGGGTGACGCACGTGCATGTGAAGGATCGGAAATACAACAACGGCCCAGCCACGGTCTTCGGCGAAGGCGATACGCCGATCGTCGAGGTGCTGAAGCTCATCCGCGATAACAAGTGGAATATCCAGGCGACGATTGAATTCGAATACAAGGTGCCGGCGGGCTCGGATCGCATGACGGAACTGGCGAAGACGATCAAGTACTGCCGGGACGCGCTGGCGTAGAGGTGGTTGGCGGGTGTGTGGCCGTACCGCAGACACGCCGGTCCCGCCAGCGGACTTGCCGAACACGCCCGCGGACACCCCTCCGTCCGAAGCAGAGCTTCGGTCCCAGGGCTGCGACGAAACGGAGTCTCGCACGAGCGAACATTGATTTGAGCGCTACGCCCGCTTTTACTTTGGTTGAGGATTGTCTTGCGTATTGCCGAGCGTTTATGAACGAGCTGCTGCTTGACGCAGTTCGCTTTTGGAAAGCGCCTGGAAGGCGCTTTTACGACTGAATGCGTCGCTGCGCTTTATCATTTGGCGTATTTGGTCAGGCGCATGTCTTCAGGCTCGAATATGAGATTCAGCAAAAGCGCCCTTAACCAATTTAATCGATGCCAGCGAAATTTGCCGTCCAGATTACGCCAAACGCGCCGCGAAGCGAGATCGTTGGCTGGCAGGGCGATCGGTTGAAGATCAAAATCAAAGCTCCAGCGGTGGAGGGCAAGGCCAACGAAGAGCTCATCCGTTTTCTTGCCGAGTTTCTCGGTCTTCACCGCCGCGACGTTTCCATCGACCAAGGAGCCACTTCGCGGACCAAGTTGCTTTCCATCGAATCCATGGACGAGGAAACGCTTCGGCAGAAGCTTCAGGCATAGGTCCGGGTTCGCCGGGCCTCTATTCGTTCTGCCGGCACTGCATGATGGCTGATACCGAGCAGTTGAGCAAAGCCGCCAAAAGTCATCGCGCCCGGAGCGCCGCTTGGCGCGTCCGGGCGCGGTCAAGACTGTTTGTTTTAATCCGCTGGGTGCGGGATCAATTCGGGATCAATTTGATGTAGTCGAACGATTCCGTGAAACCCGTGCTGCTGGCATTTTTGCCGGTGATCATGAACTGGAACCACTTGTCGCTGGTGGTCCCAGGCGTCCACGTTCCGAGATCGATCTCCGTAAAGGTGGCGGTGGCGGCATAGCCGTCGTTCGGACCGCCGACATTGTTCGCAGTGCCGGCGAAGTTGTCCGCGCGTCCGATCGCCAATTGCCAGATGCCGCGGGTGTTATAGTTTTTCACGCCGACGCGCAAATTATAGCTTCCAGCGGTGACATTTGGCACGACGAAGGTCACGGCGTTGCCCACGGCCGTGGCGTCCAGAATCGTGCCGGCGCCTCCGCTGAAGCCGGGATCTGCGACGATCCGTTCCGTGATGCCCGGGCTTGTGGCGGCAACCGTCAACAATTCGGCCTCCAAAGTCAGCGGGGCATTGGCCGCTGTCTCCGGATAGAAGTTCCAGAGCTGCGAGGCATCGCCTGCGGTGGAAGTATTCTGGATAAGTTGCGTCCCGGCGGCGGTGGCGCCGTTGTTATCCAGAGCCATGCCGCTATTCTTACTGATGAAGGAGTAGTAGGCGCCATTGGCAGCGATCTGCCAAAGTTGGTTGGCTTTGCCATTTGACGTGTATTGCTGGACCAGCGCGCCTGCGGACTTGCTGGCTCCCACCACGTCCATCGGCAGCTTGGAGTTCAGGTTGCGGATACTATAATTGCCGCCCGTGTCGTAGAGCGCGAACCAACGCTGGCTCGAGGCGCTGCTCAGGGCGTTTTGCTGCACTGCCGCGCCGGCGGAAGTCGAACCGCCCGCGACGTCGAGAAAGAGCATCGAGTTCTGGTTTTGGAAGTAATACTGATGCATGTATTTGTTCTGCGCATTCGACCAGATCTGCGCGCCCTGCACGCTGTTGTCGCCTTCCGAGCCGAGCCAGGGCGCTGATTGGGCGGCGTAGTTGCCGATCGCCAAGATGACATGGCTGTCGTACAGCTTGGTCCCACGCTCCAGGAGGCTTTGGAATTCCCCCTGCAGCTGTTGGTAATAGTTGCCGCCCGAAGACTCGGTATTGGCAAAAAGCAGATAGCAGTTCTTACCGACGCTGACGCAATGGTCGATGCAGGTCTTGATGTCGTCGTTATTCCCGTTCGTGTAGTAAGGTGCGATTTCGAAAGTCACACCCGAGCAGTTGGGGTTGGCCAGGGCGGTATTGACCGGGCCGCTCCATCGGCTGTCGGTGTAGCCGCGGGTCAGGACGACGACGCTGGAGGAGCCGATCGAGGACTTGATAGAATTGATCTCGGCATTGGTAAGCACGGTGCCGCCCGGAGTTCCGCCGGTTTCGTGATAACTGAAGGCGGCCGTGGGACGGCGGCCGGCGCTGGTGGCGAGATTGTAGTTATAGAGGCCGGGATAGATGTTTTCGGCGACGACGATCCCAGTGCCGAGATTGTCGATCGTTTGTTGCACCTGGGTGGTTGACGGATTGTGGTTGAAGACCAGCCAGCAGCCGGCGCCATGCAGCGCGCCGAGCGTGCCGTATTGGTTGAGCGGGAGGGTATTCATGTCGACGATGATCTGCATCGCCGGCGCCGTGGCCGCCGAGACGGCGAGCAACGCTGCGGCCGCGGCCGCGTTTTTCAGGGGGAACTTTAGTTTCATGGGGACGAACTTATTTCTAATGGATAGGTCGTTTTGAGGTTCAAGCCTGGAGAGACCAAGCGGAACGGCGACGAGTCTGCGCAGCCATTTCCCCCGGCGCTATAGACCATTCGGTCCGAAAAGCGCTGCGACCGCCTTTGGAAAAATGAGATCCGCTACTTCCCGAGATATTTCACGACTGCCTCGGTCCTCGACTGCACATGCATCTTTCCATAGATGGCGTGCAAATGCCCATGCACCGTGCTGGCGCTGATGCCCAATTGATCGGCGATTTGTTTGTAAGGCAGTCCCTTGGCGAGTAACTCGAGGATGCCGTGTTCACGCTTCGTGAGGCCAAGTTCGCTATTGGGCGGCGCGCTGCGATGAAAGTGTGAGACGACCTTGCGCGCGATCTGCATCGACATGGGCGAGCCGCCGCCGCGCACCTCGCGGATGGCATTGATCAACACGGAGGCATCGGAGCGTTTCAGGATGTAGCCGCTGGCGCCGGCGCGGAGGGAATCGAAGATCAGATCGGTTTCGTCGTAGGTGGTCAGCATGACGAAATCCAGCTTCGGGATTTTGCGCTTCAGCGCGGCGACACACTCGATGCCGCTGCGGCCCGGCAGCTTGATATCCATGAGGACGATATCGGGCGGATTCTCCGGGATCTGGCGCTCCGCCTCCTCCGCATTAGCGTAAGCGCCGAGGCACACGATGTCTGGCGCGTGCCGCAGCAGCTTGAGAAAGCCTTCGCGAGTCGCAGAGTGGTCCTCGACGAGAGAAACGCGAATGAGGGGGGGAGTATTCATAGGGGGGACTCCAGAAATACCCGGGCTGTCAACGGGACGGAAAAGGTGATGCGCGTTCCCTGGCCTGGAGCGCTGGCAATCTCACACGAGCCGCCGAGTTCCGCCATGCGATCGCGGATGTTTTGCAGCCCATCCGAGCCATTTTTGCCGGCGCCGTAGGCGAAGCCGGCGCCGTCGTCGGCGATCGTCAGGCGGACGACGCTGTCGCCAAAGGCCGCGGAGATCTGCACGCTGCGAGCGGCGGCATGTTTCACGACATTCGTGAGGGCTTCTTTGGCTATGAGGAAAATGTGGTGGCGCGCTTCCGCAGGAAATGGGCGCGCGGGCAGGGCGGCGGGAAAGTCGATCTCACAAGCGATGCCGGCGGAGTGGAGATAGTCGACGGCGTGTTGGCCGAGGTATTCGAGAAAGTTTGGCAGAGTGTCATTCCGCGGATTTACGGCCCAGACGATCTCGTCCAGCGAAGTGACAGCTTCGCGGGTAATGGCGGCAATGTCGCGGATGTGACGGCTCGCCTCGGCTGGTTCAAACTTTGCGAGCTCCGTGGTGATGCTGATCTGGGTGAGACTGGCGCCGAGTTCGTCATGCATGTCGCGCGCGATGCGGGCGCGCTCTTTTTGCAGGGCGAAGCCAAGCTCGAGCCGCTCGAGGCGCCGCCGGTGGCGCACGCGAAGCCAAGCGGCCACGACGCCTCCGGCGAGGGCGGCGATCGTGGCGCCTGCGGCGAAGGGAAACCATTTCGTCTGCCAGAGGTGCGGCTTGGCGATGATGGGCAGCGTCGCAAGATTTGCGCTCCACCGGCCGTCGGCATTGGCCGCGCGCACCTGGAATTCATAGGCTCCGGGCGGAATCATGCCGTAGCGGGCGACCCGGTGGAGGTCGGAAGCGATCCAGGACCGATCGAAGCCTGCGAGTCGGTACTCGAATTTAACTTTCTCGGCGTCGGACATGCTGGGGGCGGTGAATTTGATCGCGAGGACGTGGGGGCCGGGCAGGAGGGTGAGGGTGTGCGGCGCTTGCAGTGCGACTTCTTCCAGCGAGGAAGCGGTCTTCTCGAGCGGCGCGCGTTCGAGGACCGGGCGGCCATCGACCGAGATTTCCTCGAACGCCGCCTGCGGCCGCACCTCGTTCGGCTGAATCCGCCGTGGATCGCACGAAATGGCCCCGGCCGCCGTGAGAAACCAAAGCGCGCCGTCGCGGGTCTGCAGGCAGCCGGGCGATGTGCGATCCTGAAACGTGCGCGTGGGCAGTCCGTCCGAGGCGCTGAAATTCAAGGAATCGAGCGCTCCGGCTGCCCCGCGGTCCACCGCATCGAAGGAGCTAAGCGGCACGCGAATGAGGCCGCTGCGCGTCCCGATCCAGAGGTAGCCGCAGCCGTCTTCCAGAAGCTGCACGACGCGATCGTCGGGCAGGCCCTGCTCCGTGGTGTATCGCGTGAATCGCCCTTGGCGAAAGCGCGCGAGCCCGCGGAAAGTGCCGGCCCAGAGCGAGCCATCCGCCGCCGGGAACAGGGTGTAGACGGAATCGTTGGGCAGGCCTTCCGGCGCGCCGAAGGCCGTGAAATGATCGCCATCCAGCCGCGCGATGCCGCCGTGGCAGGAGCCGACCCAGAGCGCGCCGCTGGCGTCTTCGACGATGGCGTGGGTCGCGGGATCGCGCAGTCCCTGAGCCTGGCTCCACGCCACCCATTTCCCTTCGCTCCAGCAGCGCAGCCCGTCGTAGGATCCGAGCCACCAACGTCCCTGGCGGTCCTCGTGCAGGGCATAACAATAGCCGGCGCCTTCCGGCCACGGCATGGTTTGTTGAAAGCCGTCATTGGCAAAGTGATAAACGCCTCGTTCCGGGACGACGGCATAGATATCTCCCGCGTGGTCACGGGCGAGGACATGACTCCAGGCCAGTTCCAACCGTACGGGAGGAAAATGCTGTGTCTGCACGCCGCTTTTCCAGGCGGTGGGCGCGAGGAATTCGGCGCCGAGCCAGATGGAGCCTTCGGCTGCTTCGCAGATCGTCCAGAGACTGGGGGTGTGGGCGCCATTGGTGAGGACCAGGGAACTGAAGCGCTTGTCGCGCACCTGCACGATGCCGCGCCGGTAGGCGCTAGCCCAAATATTCCCTTCGCGATCGAGAAAAAGTGCGGCCGAGTCGGCGGATAGGCCCTGATCTCGGCCGATAACGGCCACACCGCCGCTCGGATCGTAGATCTGGAGCCCGTGACCTGGCGGCGCCAGCACGAGGCGTCCGCGCGCATCGACGGTTTGGAGATAGCTGGGAAGATTCGCGTGCCATGCGCCGAGGGATTCGCCCCAGTTTCCGCCGGTGTAGAGGCGGGCTTCATCGGACCAGTCGATCCAGAGGCTACCGGTGGGGGAAGGGATGATGGAGGCGACGGCGCCTGCGGGGTGGTCCTCTGGCGCAGCTACATGCGTGAATTTTCCGCCATCCCACAGGAATAAGCCGTCGACGCCGCCAAGCCATATGTGGCCCTCGTGGTCGACCGCGAGGGCGCGCCAGCGGGCATCTGGTGTAGTGGGCGAGGGGATTGCCTCCAATTCTCTGGCTCCGCGGATTCGGAGAATGTGGCTGCTCCGCGTGAGCAGCCAGATGGCTCCATCAAGGTCCTGAGCGATCAATCCCTCGGGTGGCTCCAGAGTTCGCCCGGCTCCGATTTCCGTCATCCCGTGCTCGTCCTTTCTCAGGAGGGCTCCTTCCGCAGTCACACCGAGGACGAGATTTCCAGGAAACTCGAAGGCTTTAACAATCGGAGAATGCGCCTTGGCATCCGGCGAAAAGATCTGGTGGAAATGCCCCTCGCGCCAGCGCCAAAGACCGCCGTTGCCCAAGGCAAGCCACACGGCTCCGCCGGGTCCGGAAAGCAGACGCAAGGGGCCGGCAAGTTGGGAAGTTTGTCGCTCGCCTTGGGTGGAGCGATCCATGCCGACATCGAGAAACTGATCGGCTTCCAGGGTCACAAAATGCACGCCGTCAAACCGCGCAATCGCGTCATTGGCCACCATCCAGAGGTAGCCGTCGGCGCTCTGGGCAAAGCTCGTCACGTAACCCTGCGGGGCGCCGTCGTCGGGAGTCCACGCGCGGACGGCGAACTCGTTCCCGTCAAAAGCCTGGGCGGCGCCGGCGCGCCCGAATGCCAGGATGGACGAGAAAAGCAATAGGCAATGCGGAAAAAAGCGCATGAGGGGAGGGCGCGGCGTGGAGGGTGAAGCGCTATATCACAGAGTGACCTCTCGATCAAAGTGAGCGTGAGCGATCAAAAAGGGGAAAAGACAGAGCCGCGCTCTGCTCTTCCGCCGATCTATGTTTAACAAACTCAACCTAGACTATTATGCTCGCTATCATCGGTCTCATCCTCATCATTTGTTGGATTCTCGGTCTCACCATGCACATCGCAGGCGGATTCATCCATCTGGTCCTCCTCGTCGCTCTCGTCATGGTCGCCCTTCACTTCCTGCGCGGAAACCGGCCGGTGTAAAGCGGCGCGCTTTACCGCTCAGCCAGCGCTGCGGTAAATACCTTGGCGTCGTGGAGATCCAAGCACAAGCCGGGCTGGCCGTCGTACATCCGGATATCGGCTCGGCCGAGGGTTCCAGTGAGAACGAGCTTCGATCCAGTGTGGACGTCGGCCAAGGCGTCCGCTTGGTCCGCTCGGAAATAGGCCCAGGTGCGGCAGAAGATCTTCGTGCCATTGACCAGGACCGCGGTGTCGGGAGCCATCATTCGGTAACTCCATCCGTCTTCCTTGTAGGCTTCGAAAACTTGGACCTTGAAGGGGAGCCTGGCTGATTGACCCTGGACATTGGCCACGCAAGCGTCGTTTGCCTTATCCACGCCGACGACGCTCCATTCGTCTCCCACTTTCAGACTTACGCAGGAAGGGACGACGGCGGTGATTGCGTCGAGACTGGTGAAAGGCTCGGGATTTCTCACCTTCGCGTCGTGGAGGTCCAGGCAAAGCCCAGGCTGGCCGTCGTACATGCGCAGGTCGGCGCGGCCGAGCGTGCCGGAGAGAATGAGCTCCGAACCCGTGTGGACCTGGGTCAGCGCATCGGCCTGGTCGGCGTGAAAATAGGCCCATGTGCGACAGAAGATCTTTGTCCCATTGATCGTTAAGGAACTGTCCGGGGCCAGGAGGCGATAGCTCCAGCCGTCCTCCTTGTACGACTGGAAGTCCAGGACCTTTAGTCGAAGCGTGGCTGGATGGTTTTGCGCATTGGCCACAATGGCATCGTTCGCCCGGTCGACGCCCACCACACTCCACTCGTCACCGTTTTTCAATTTCACCGACGCAGGAACCACCGCTCCGATTGCGTCAATGTTGGCAAATGGTTCGCGGCTCACGGAGACCTCTGAGTCCGACTGTTGAGCCATCGCGGCGGCGGCGAGCAGCAGCCCGGTGAAAGAGGATGGGACTTTCATAGCGCAAACTTGCTTCGAACTTTGGGTGTGGCCAGTCATTTTTGAGGCCCATATGTGTAAACTCAATGTCGGAAGTTTTCCCTCGTTGATTGCAGAGCTTCCAGGCGTTGGATTGTCGAAAGTCCCGGCTTGATGTTACCGTCGAATCGTCCTCACAATCCGCGGCGGCCATCCCTCTTTGCTCATGAGTTTTTTCCCCTCGTCCGGATCTCTCGCTGCGATGCTCGCTGCCGGCCTGGCGATCGGATGGTCGGCCGCGGCGCTTCATTCGTCGCGTCCGGTGGCGTCAGGCGAGGTAGAAACGGGAAGGCCGGCGATTTCAGATACTTCGCGTGTCGGAACCGCGAAGCCGGCTGAATTCGCGCCAGCCCTCCCGGCGCAAAACTCTAGTGGAGAAAAGCACGACGGACCGAGGTCGCCAAATTTTGCCGTGGCGATCCGGACGGCTATGGCCGGCGGGGATCGGGACGAGTGTCTCTTCCAGGCGCACGAGATCGTGGCGGCGCTCACCCCGGAGGAATTTCCCGAAGCGCTCGCGGTGGCGCGTCAGGTGGAAAACGACGAGGCATTTCTGCTCGCGCTGGGTGATCGCTGGGGGCAGATCGATCCTGCAGCGGCGGCGGCGGCCGGCCTGAACAGCGCCGGAGGCGGTACGGATGCGTTTCTGCAAGGAGTCATGGCGCGCTGGGTCGCAACTAGTCCGGCGAAAGCCAGCGCATGGGTAGAAGCTTTGCCTCCGGGACCGCTTCGCGATGACATTGCGGCGGCGCTTTTCCGAGGGCTTGCCGAGAATGATCCGCGCGCTGCCCTTCAGCTCTTTCGTGTGCCCGGACTGCTTCGGTTCAACATGGAAAGGACACTTAACATGTCGACCGTCTTCGAGAAATGGTCGGCCACCGATTCTCAAAGCGCAGCGGCTGCGGCGTTGGAGCTAAAGGGCGAGTGCGGACTATATGCAACTCGCGCGGTGGCGCGGACCTGGGGTCAACAAAATCCACGCGAGGCGATGGCCTGGGCGGCGAAGCTTAGAAATCCGGAGCTGCGGGCCGCGATGACGGAAAACATTGGCATGGCTTTGGCGCGCTCGGATCCGGCGGCGGCAGTCGATTGGGTGATCGGCAGTGAAGACCATAGCCTGAATAGGCATATGCTCGATAGCGCGGTGCGAGTTTTGGCCAGTCGTGATTTGACTTCGGCCTGGAAGCAAATCGAAAAAATTCCGGCAGGCTCGGACCGGGATGCCGCCATGGAAATGGCGGTCGCCTCCGTCGACGTAAGGAGCGCGGCAGATTTAATCGGACAGATGCCGGTTGGACAGGGGCGCACGAACGCTGCGGCGGCGCTGTGCGAGGCCTGGGCGACATCCGATCCGCGTGCGGCGCTCGATTGGCTGGTCGGCAATGCCGCCGATTCGCTGGATTCTCGAGGCGCGCGCCTCGCGATACGCAATTGGACCGAGAGCGCGCCAAAGGAGGCCGGCGCCTGGGCCTTGGCGCTGCCTGAGGGACCGCAACGTGACACGGCGCTGTCCGCATTTGTTCCCCAGTTGGCGAAATCGAATCCAGGACAGGCGCGTGAGCTTTTCGATCAGTTGCCGCCCGCACTTCAGGAGGGCGCCTCCGAGCGAGTAACTCATAACCTTTTTCAGCAAAATCCGGAATCGGCGCGGCAGTGGACGGAGATGCTGCCCGAGGGGAGCGCGCGAGATTCGGCGTTCAGCCTACTCAGCAGCGAATGGTGCGACCGCGATCCGGCGGCGACGGCCCGTTGGCTGGACACACTGTCTGTCGGCAGCGGAAGAGACGCAGCGATTCAAGCCTTTGGCAACCAATTGGTGAGCAAAGATCCGGCGGCTGCTTTGGATTGGGTGAGCGCCATTGGAGATGACTATACGCGGAGTCACTCAATCGAATCCCTTGCGCGAAAATGGCTCCAGCGAGATCCAAGCGGCGCTCGCCAGTGGATCGGCGCTTCCACTCAACTGACGGACGCTCAGAGGAGCCGTATTCTCGAGCACTGAAGTTTCTACTTTATGAAAATACGGCAGAGTTCACCCGTGGCGCGTGGGTCACAAGTATCGCAAGCGGGGGCGCGCGAGAAAGTCGCGTCGTATGCCATCGTCGCGGCGACCTTGGCAATTGGGATTGGGGCAGGGTGGAGCATCGAGGAGGTTAGTCATCCGCAAGATGTTCGCGACACACGCGCCAAGGCTTCGCGAATCGTAGGAAATCCCGTTCCGTCCATGGCGCCGCAAGCGTTTCTGACTTCACAGAATTCGCCTGGCGCCGGCAGTGGAGGAAACCCAATTGATCGCAGTGCATTCGCAAAAAGTCTGCTTGAAGCGATGGCGCTGCCGGAGATCGAAAGAGCGGTGCGCCTGCACGCAATCATCGAGGGATTTTCGAAGCTCTCCGCGGAAGAATTGCCTGCGGTGTTTGAGGAGCTGAGGAAAGTTGCCGGCAATGGAAGCGTGGGGCCGTATAAGGCCACGCGAGGTTTGTTTCTCGGTCTTGCTCGCCGATGGGTGGCGCTCGATCCAAAAGCCGCCTGCGATTTCGCCACCGACCACGCTGCCACCGGACCGGCGCAGAACGAGTTTCAGCGCGATGTTATGCGGCAATGGTATCAGCGGGATGCGCGGGGACTGAAGGCCTGGGTCGATGATCAGCCGCAGGGCCCGAATCGAGTGCGAGGTGAAGGCCGGTACATGCGCTTGGTGGCGGAAAGTGATCCTCGCGCCGGCCTGGAGCTAGTTCGCGCACACCCTGATAACCCAAATGCTGAATGGGCCGCAGCGGACATTTTTCGCGCGTTGTCCAAAACCGATCCCGCGGGAGTGGCCGCCGAGGCATCGGGTCTGAGCGGAGAGGCGCGGTCGCGCGCTTTGGCGACGATCGCAGCGGTCTGGGGACAAAAGGATCCGCAAGCTGCTGCCTCCTGGGCGGGCAATCTGGCGAATACCGGGGAACGTGAACAGCAGCTCGCCGAGATCGTTAAGATCTGGCCAGACGCGGATCTCGCGAGCGCGGCGGCCTGGGCGCAAAAAATCACGGATCCATCCATTCGCGCGCAGGCGTTTGCGCCGGCGCTTTCACGGCTCGCGGGGAAGGATTTCTCAGCGGCCGCGGCGCAGATCGCTGAGCTGGCCGCGGGACCAGATCGGGACGCCTTGGTGGTTGCAACGGTCGAGAACCTCGGCCGGGACAATCCAGCCGCGGCCGGCCGATTTCTCGAAATGCTGGAGCCGGGCGCGCAGCGAAATGAAGCGGCGGCGAAACTATGCGCAAAGTGGGGTGAAACGGATCCGCACGCGGCTCTCGATTGGTTCTTTCGCAATGGGCAGCCGGGCAAAGGCCTCAGCGAGCTTGCTCAACCCATCGGCAACTGGATCAGCGAAGCGCCACAGGCGGCGATCGGTTGGGCAGAAAACTTGCCGAGCCCGGAGGCGCGGGACACGGCCCTCGGAGCCGTCGTGACTCAGCTCTCCTGGGCGGATTTGCCGCAGGCGCGCGCTCTTTTCGGCCGTCTCTCGCCTGAGGCTCAGGGCCATTCCGCAGCCGCCGTTGCGGACAATATGTTTAGAGGCGACCCGATTCAGGCCCGCCAATGGGCGGAAGGCCTTCCCGCCGGAGCCGCACAATCCGCCGCGCTCAACAAGGTGGCGACCAACTGGGCGGGGAAAAATGAGGCCGATGCCGCTCAGTGGCTAAACACCCTGGCTCCCGGCGCCGGCCGAGACAGTGCGATCAGCGGATTTTGTGAAACTGTCTTTGAAGGTAAAGAAGACCCCGCCACCGCTTTAACCTGGGCGCTGTCGATCTCAGACGAGATGGATCGCGACGATCGACTCACCGACCTCGCCCACCGCTGGATGTGGTCGGACCGCAAGGCGGCAGCCGCATGGATTCAATCTGCCGCGCAACTATCGCCGGAACAAAAGCAGCGACTCCTAAAATAGGGGCATCGAACTGCATCATTCTAAATGGGGCGGGAAATGCACAAGCGGCGGGTCGAGCGCCAATTCCCGGATGGCGGCCGGCGGGAGATGGAAGTCACCTAGCATAGAGCTATGGGCGGATAGCCCGCTTTCGTCCCAGTGGTAGGTGTCGATGTGGATGAGGCTCCCGTCGACGAGGTGCAGGCGAGCCGGCGCGCGAACTGGTGAAGCTAGTCCGCCGAATTCTATCGATCGGACTCGGTCCAGAGGCATTTCGACCGCGCTGCTTTCGTTCTCGATGGTGATCTTCCCGGCCTCGGCGTGGGCGCGTCCCGTCAGGACGTCTCCATTTGCCAACCCAATGAGCAATTTACCTTCCGGCACCGCCGACAACTGGCCGCACCAGGGGCGAAGGTGGAGATCGGAAAAGGTGATTGGCGAGCCGTCGAAGGAACTGCTGGAGACCGCGATGGAGCTTTCTTTTTCCCAAACGAATTTACCGTGCAATTGCATCTGAAGAAAGCTGTTGAGGTAGAGTCGGGCGATGCCGGCTGGCGGGTCGACAAAGAGCTGCACATCCAGTGAAGAACCGAGGATCGCTTTGGGTAGCAATATTTTCGTCCCGTCTTGCGCCCCGGGGCCGGCCCCCACCAGCTCCAGGGGTGGCTCGGCAGAATAGATAGTGAAGCTCAAACCGCAGCCGCTCAGAACAAAGGTCGGCGGCCGGGAGTCGTCCTTACTCGGATGGGTCACTCGAAAAGAAAACTCAAATGGCGCCGGCGCGGCGGGCAGTTGACCGTGGAGCATGGGATGCGCACCGTTTTTCACCGGGGCGCGCCAGGTGAGGCATTGCCCGTCGAAACAGCGCCAATTGCCGACATTGAGAAAGGACGCCTGGGGAGGACCTGAAGGCTCGCCGTCAGCCGTCTCTCTCGTCCAGCTCTCCGGCTGGGTGTCCTCGTCCGGCGTGGGAAAATCTGCGATCGCAGAGAGTCTCCACGCCAGGTTGCGAGGGAGGTCGCGAGCGCCGAGAAGACGGGTGCGAAGATGGAGCTGTGTCTCGTCCAGGCCATCGAGCTGCGCGCGCAAACGGTCGCCATTGCAAAACTCGAGAAGGGTCGGTCCGTCCGCGCGCAGCGGGGTTGGCGCGACGGCAAAGCGGACGCCGGCGATGCGATCTGTCTGGATATCGACCTCCTGGCCGCAGGTCAGGCGCCAGCGCAGGGGTTGGCCAGGGGAAGCGGCGACGAGCGCGCCATGCAGTTCATCGCCATCTTTGAAAACTAGCAAATCGGAGTCAGGGATTTTTCCCCTCCGGGAAAAGACGGCCGACTCGAGAGCCTCCAGGGGCGCCTCCTGAACTTGGCCAAAGCTCGTGCGGAAATGAATGCGACCATGCTCCAGCCGGAGTTCATGGGCGTCCAATTCACCTGTATCCGCGAAAACTAGTCGACATTCCGAAGGTTCGGCCGGCGAGGGCTGATGCGGAAAAAGCAGCAGCATGCCAGCGCTCGGCGGATAGTCTTTCCCTGCGAAGGTCCAGGCTTGGGCGGAAATCGCGGAAAGCTTTCCTTGAGCCCGAAAATCGGGCGGCGCGACGAGCGACTCGGCATCGGTCGGCGCAGCGTCGTCCGAGGGCAGCGCGCCATTCCAGGGCCGCACGTGGATCCGGTCGATTTTCAGTTCGGTCGAGTTGCGGGTATGGCGGGAAAAACAAAGATAGGAAGCCTCGACGCCGCCGGAATTCGGATTGCCTCGCGCAGTTTGGCCGGCAATTTCCGTATAGGTCCAATCGTCAATTTGGATCGCGTTGCGAAAAACCACGAGGCGCCGCGCCAGCCCATCGTAGAAGACGCGATAACTCACAGGTATTCCGGGGGACTGGACAGTGTCCTGGAGAGGCTTTGTCTCTTCGTGAGGACCGTTTGCGTCGGGAAGGCGGCGCCGGACGAGCGCGGCGCGCCCGAAGCCTAAAGCAATGGAGCCGCCGTATAGATTTGTGGCGTTGACCTCATTGGATTGAAGCCAGAGTTCGGAGCCCTCTTCGGTATCTTCGGGCAAGTCGAAGGCGACTTCGAATCGAGGCGACTTGGGCGCCTCGTGTTCTATCCACGTCCCATACCGTGTTCGCCCGGTTTCGGCGGTTCCACCGACGAGCGGACCATCTCCGTCGATGCCGGGACCATTCCAGCCGCTCGTTTTCATCGCCGGGTCTCCCGCATCGAAAAAGAAGGATGGCGCGGGCTCTTCGGCGACTTGCAGCCATTGCAACGCCGAGCGAGGAAAGGTGAAGCTCGCGCCCTTCTTCCCCGCGAGGGTGAAAGTCTCTCCATCCAGGCTCCGAAGCTCTCCGGCGAGCCAATCCCGGCCGCTGAGCTGCGCCGTGGTTATCAGTGATTGCGGCGCCTGGTTCCGATTGAAATTCAGGTTCGCGGATCGCGCCGGCATCGACGAAAAATCCAGACGCCGGTAATCACTTGCCGCTATGCGCAATGCCGCGTTCGCCTCCGGGAGACGCAGGAAGATTTCTTCAGAGCTGAGCGAGACGATTTCACCGCGAAGAACCCGGCCATCCCGAAAATAAACCGTGTGTGGATAGTCGTCTCCAAAGAGATTGACGTCCGGCGGCGCTGAAAGTTGGGGCGTCGGAGAGGGCGCAGACACCGCCGAGACCGCGGAGACTAGAAACAAGAACACGAGCCGAATGGTCATTTTCACGGAATCGGTTCGAGCTGCGTGGAAGAAGGCGGCAACTGAAGCGGCGGCGGGTGCAAGGCGAGCTCCGACAGCGCGCCCGCGGGCAGATGGAAGTCTCCAAGAGCCGCGCTGTGAGCAGATATGCCCGTGGCATCAAAATGAAAGCCGTCCACCTGGATGAGGCCGCCATCCGCAAGATGGAGGCGGGCAAGTGGTCTTTCCGGGGCGGCCGCGCCGCCGAAATCGAGGATTTGAATCTTGCTCAAGGAGGGCTCGAGGAGGGCTCGAGGAGGCCGTTGTTACTCTCAATCGATATTTTGCCGTTCGTGTAGCGGACCTTCCCCGTGGTCGTGTCGCCATTGGCGAGACCCACCGCGACGTGGCCCTCAGGCGGCGGGGAAAAAAGGCCGGTCCAGGGCCTGATCCGCAATTCGGAAAAAGTGGTGGTCGTCAAGTTATCGAGTTCCGACGCGGCAATGGTCATGTTATAAGCTTTCGCCGGGCCGGCAGGGATGATGGCGTGCATTTTCGCCAGCGGGATTCCATTTGCGAAAAGTTGAGCGACCCCGGCGGCGGAATCGACGAAGAGTTGCACGTCGAAGGAGGCGCCGAGGAGCGCACGGGGAAACGGACGAGTTGCTGGTAGGCTCGGAATGAGCCGGCTTGTTTCCCAATTGCTGATCTGCGTTCCATTGACTTGAATCTTAAGACCCACGCCAGGGGCCTCGAGGGCAAAGGCAGGTGGAAACCATTCGGATTTGCCGTGTCGATCGACGTGAAAGGAAACCTCGAATCTCTCCGGCTTGGCCGGCATCGGCGCGGTCAGATTGTCGCCTCCGGGGTAGGGCGCTGGATAGCGCCAAGGCACGTAGCGGCCGTCGAAGTATCGCCAGTAGCCGTCGGGAACCCGATGAATGGCATTTGCAGCCCCATTTTTCTCGGGAAACCTCCATAGGTCCGATTCCACGTCCCCGTCGGCGAAGGGAAAATCCGGATCTGCACAAAGCTTCCAGGCGAGGGCCCGAGGAATCTCGAGCGTTCCGAGCCAGGGGTGATGCAATCGCATTTTGTCTTCATCCAAACCCGTGAGGTCCGCGCGCAAGCGATCGCCGTTGCGGAAGTCCAAGAGGGCGCCTGCGGCCTGCTTCGGCCTCGCCGAGTCGCCGGCAAAGCGGGCTCCGGCGATTCGGCTCAATTGGAAATCGATCTCTTGCCCTCCGGCCATGCGCCAGCGGAGTGATCCATGGGCCGAGACAGAAACGAGAGATCCAGATAATTCATCCCCACCTTTGAAGGTGAGCAAATCCGACGCCGCGGATGGCGAGGCAGGCGTCGGTCGCCAGACCACCGATCGTAGCGCCGTAACGGGCGCCTCCGAGTCGGCATTGATTCTGGTCCGAAAATGAAGCTGTCCGTTTTCCAGCCGGAAATCGGCGGCATCCAACTCTCCGGCGTCTCCCAGGAACAATCGGCAATCTGACGGGAAGGATTCACCCGGCGGATCTGTAAAGCGGAGCAAACAACCTGCGCGCAACGGCGTCTCCACGCCGGCAAACGTCCAGGCCTTGGACGAAATCGCGGAGAGCTCTCCGCGGGCCCGGAAATCCGGCGGCGCGAATAGAGAGCCGCTCCCAGCCGGAGAATTTTCCTCAGAAGGCGTTCTGCCGTCCCACGGCATCATACAAATCTCATCGATTGCCAATGGGTGATCTCCTTTGGAAAAACAAATCTCCGACAATTGGTCGCTCCGCCCGAAACGATCGACGATCGCGGCTTCGTCACCCTTCTTGCCAAAAGTCCAATCATCAATCTGAACCCCATTGCGCACGACCACGAGGCGTTTGGCAACGTCGTCGCAAAAGACGCGATATTTCACGGAGCCGGAGGGCGCCGTTGGCGAAACCGCGATGGTCTCGTCGGATTTATCGGGATCCGGACCTCCCGGTCGGCGAATGAGCGAGAGACGGCCAAATTTCAACGCGACGGTTCCCTTGCCAAATCCCGCCAGGTGGGCGCCGAAATGCGGATGAAACCAGAGTTGCACCCCTTCCTCGGAATCTTCGGGAAAGATAAAGGCCACTTCGAAGCGCCGTAGATTCGAAGTCTCGTGTTGGATCATGTCCATACCGGCCAACGCGTCCTTTCCTCCGGCGAGCCACTCCTCCTCCTCGACGCCTGGAATTGTCCAACCGCCCGATATCTTCGTGGGATCACTCGAGGTAAAGCTGACCATCGGCGCGACCTCTGCGCCGGCGTAGAGCCACTGGATCTGCCTGCGCGTTACGGCGAATCGGCATCCCGCACCATACTGAACGGTGAAAATCTCGCCATCCGCGCTTCGCACCGCTCCGGCCAGCCAATCATTGCCGGCGAGCTGCACGGTCGTGACCAGCGGCGCGGGCGGCGATTTGCGGTTCGAGCCATCCTGCATGCTGAAACTCGAGTTTGCGTCCGTCGCCGGAGGATCCGAAGCGAAAAAGTCCAGGCGCTCACAATCGGCCTGGGCCACACGCGGCGGCTCGCTCGCATCCGGACGACGAAGCCGGACCTCGTCATGATTTACGGACACGATTTCCCCACGGATGCGGCTGCCATTCTGAAATACAATGGAGTGGGGATAGTCGTCTCCGTAAAGATTGACATCCGGAGCTGCGGAGTATGGCGGCAACTGCCCATGGCCATTCAACCCGGCAAACAATAGCGCCGCAAACGCCAGCCCTGTGGCGATGAAGGAAGGTCGAGGAAACACGATCAGGGGAATTGAGCGCCGCACGCGGAGGAAGGCCGCCAAACATAAACTTGACGGACCACTCCTACGCGAGAATTTTTAAAGCGGATTCGAGCGTGCGAGGTGGGTCGAAAAAGGGGCGGAAACCGGAGGCCGCTAAAACCGGTTGCAAAATGTAACATGATTGTCACATTTGCCATTCCGCTTCACCCGGTAGCCCCGCCCCCAATGAAATCCCGTCTCTTCCTCGCGATCGCCCTTCTTGTCCTCGCTTTGTGTCCAAAGACGATGGCCCAAGCTCCCACGGTGCAGTTGGTCGCGCCCGCTGCCGGGAGCACCCTGACGACGAGCGCCGGCTTTACGTCGATCACGGTGACCTTTAGCCAAAAGGTTCAATTCGTTCTCGCCGAAAGTCTTTTGATCAATGATGCCGCGGCTTCGACCGTGACGCCGGTAGGGGCAGCCGGGACCACTTACACGTTTGGCTTTACACAGCCGGCGCCGGGACAGGTGACGGTTTCGTGGGATCCGGACAATTCCATCGCGAATACTTCGAATGTCCAATTCGGCCCTGGCAGTCCGTTTTTCTATACCTTGCAGGCGAATTCGCCGCCCACGGTGACGGTGCAGAATCCGCCGCCCGGCGTTACGGTCGATCGGTTGACGCAATGCGAGGCGACCTTCAGCGCTCCGGTGCAGAATGTCGCGGCGGCAAGTCTGCTCATCAATGGCGTGGCCGCGACGAGCGTGTCCGGCTCGGGCACCGGGCCGTACGTTTTTAATTTTCCGCAACCGGCAAATGGTACGGTAACCTTCCAGTGGGCCGCGGGCCAGACCATCACTGACCTGGCCTCGCCGCCCAATGCTTTTGCCGGCGGAAGCTGGTCGGCAACGATGAATAGCGCGGCAGCGGTGACGACGATTCGCATCAACGAATTTCTGGCGGTGAGCGCCGATAACCCGAATGTCACAAACCCCTTTGTCGACGAGAATGGGTTATTCAGCGGGTGGATCGAGCTGTACAACAGCGGCGCGACGAGCGTGAACCTGGCGGGATGGGCGCTGACGAATGATGTGACGAAGCCGGGGATGTGGATTTTTCCTTCGGGTTCGCAGTCGATCATTGCGGCGGGCGGCTACCTGGTGCTCTGGGCCGACGGGAAGGACATCACCAGTCCGGCGGCCGGCAACAAGATGCACACCAATTTCACGCTGAACACGAAGGGTTCGTACCTCGGGCTGTTTCCGGCGGATCTGCCGCGGTCCACGGCCGAGTATCAATATTCGCCGACCTACCCGATTCAGGAAGCGGATGTGAGCTACGGCTATGTGACCTCGAGCAGCTCCAATAACTATTTCACGACGCCGACCCCCGGCGCGGCCAATGGCGCGAGCACGATCACGGGCATCGCGCCGAGTGTGAATTTCAGCGTGGCCAACGGCTATTTCAGCCTGCCGTTCAATGTGGCCCTGTCGACTTCCGCTTCAGGGTTGCCGATTTACTACACCACCGATTGCAGCATCCCTACGGCGACAAATGGCACGCTGTACACGGGGCCGATCATGATCAGCAAGACGACCGTGTTGCGAGCGGCGGCCATCGGACCGACCTTGCTGTCGTCGAATGTCGGCACGCAGAGCTACTTCTTCGTGGCAAGCACGCTCACGCAGCCGGCGAATCCATCGGGATTCCCGACGCAATTCTCCGGCGCCCCCGCGAATAACACCTGGATCGATAATCTCAACTACAGCGCGTCAACGGTCCTGAACGGAAGCCAGTGTTATTTCCAGGTCGATCCGACGATTGTGGCTCAGGATCAGGCCTTCATCACAGCGGGGCTCCTCACGCTGCCGACCCTGGAGGTGACCACGACGATCCCGGACATGTTTGCGCAAGCGACGGGGCTTTACAATCACCCGCTGGAAGGCGGCGACAGTTGGGAGCGCGCATGCTCATTCGAGATGATTTATCCCGATGGCTCGCAATCGAATCTCCAGGTCGATTGCGGTGTTCAGATGCAAGGTGGCTCGAGCCGCGATCCGGTGAAGAATTTCAAGCATTCCTTCCGGATGGTTTTCAAGGATTTCTACGGTTCCGGACAGTTGCAGCAGCAGCTCTATTCGGATTCGCCCGCGGATTCCTTCAATACGATGATCCTGGATGGCGGCTCCAACGACACTTACGACTATGTCGGCGGCAGCAGCCAGGAATACCAGCGGGCCTTTGCCCAGCAAACGCACGATGCCTTTACGAGCGACCTGCTCCTGGCGATGGGGTGGCCATCGTTTCACAGCAAGTTCTGCAACGTCTACATCGATGGCTTATTCTGGGGCCTCTATTACTACCACGACCGTGAAGATGCGGCCTTTGCCGCGACCTATTGGGGCGGAGACAAGAGCGAGTACGACGTGCTGCGCACGACCACGACTTCTCTGGAAGTCGAGACGGCCAATAACGGCTTTCTGACCACGTCCTCGGCGTCGACGGATGCGCACCTCGTGCAGTGGAATACGCTGTTCAATTACCTCAACGCGAACAGCAACAATCTCGCGGCCACCTCCAGCACCGTCGCCGGGAATGCGCTCTACACTCAGTTCCTGCAATACGTCGATGCGGACGCTTTTGCGGACTACATGATCGTGAACCTCTTCACGGGAAACAGCGATTGGCCGCAGCATAATTGGTACGCGATGTTGCATGAGAAGCAATTTGGCGGCAATGGGAAGTTCTATTTCGGCATCTGGGATGCCGAGCACGTGCTCGAAAGCAATAGCGGAATCACGATCGACAGCTACCCGTCTCAGAGCCCGGGCCAGATCTGGGGCGCGTTGCGGACGAATGCCGAATTCAAGCTGCTCTTTGCCGATCACGTGCAGCAGCGCTTCTTCAACGGCGGGGTGCTTGCGGGATCGAATCCGCAGAACTACTACCTGGCCCGCGCGAACGAAATTAACAACGCCATCGCCGGTGAATCAGCAAAATGGGGAGCGTATACGTCGTATTATGCGAATAGTGCGGCGAGCCCGGGCTTCGGCAGCGCCGGCTCGCAGTACGTCTTTGGAAGTTATACGCGCGAAAATCAATGGCTCCGCGTGCTCAACGATCTGATTGGGCAGGGGAGCCCGGCAATTCCCGGCGACCCCTCGAATAAATGGTTTCAACTGCGCAATGCCTTTGTGCTCGGCCAGTTCCAGAGTGTGAGCCGCGGGCTTTTTCCGGCGAATTCGGCGCAGGCGCCGTTGTTCAGCCAGTTCGGCGGTCGCGTGGCCCCGGCTTATTCGTTGAGCATGTCGCTGCCCTCGGGCACGACGGGAACAATTTACTATACAACCGATGGCAGCGATCCGCGCCAGTTTGGCACGGCGCTGCCGGCCACGGCGGCCAATGGCGGGACGGCGCAGGTTTATACCTCGGCGCTGACGCTCAACAGCAGCCAGACGGTGAAGGCGCGGATTTTGAATAGCTCCTCTGTCTGGAGCCCGCTGACGAATGCGAACTTTTCGGTGGGTTCGCCGGCCGTGCCAGTCAAGATCACCGAGATCATGTACAACCCTGCCGGAAAGAATTCCGGTCAGTATGGGTTCATCGAGATCGAAAACGTCGGCGCAAATTCGATCAATATCGGCGGCTACTATTTCCTCGGGGTAAACTACATTTTCCCGCCGAATACGGTGATTGCCCCCGGCCAGTACATGGTGCTGGGCAGCGACACGAGTCCTTCTGCCTGGCAGGCGCAATATCCGACGGTCACGGCGACGGGTTACTTCGATGGAGGGCTGAGCAATAACGGGCAGCAGTTGGCGCTGGTGAATCCCAGCGGAGCGATTGTCGATGCCGTCAATTTCCTGCCAAACAAGGGATGGCCGACCGCGGCGAATGGCAATGGTCCTTCACTCGAACGCATCAATCCGCTGGGCAATCCCGATGACTCGTCGAACTGGCAGGCAAGCGCGGCGAATGGCGGTACACCGGGGCGGGCGAACTCAACGCCAGTGACCGGCCCATTCCAGTTGAGCGAGATCATGGCGAACAACGTTTCCGCGGTCTCCAATGGCGGCGCCTTTCCGCCGTGGATCGAAATTCAGAATACCTCGGGCACGGCGGCGTCGATCACCGGTTGGCAGCTGAGCGATCCGGTGACCTCGGCGAAATACACTTTCCCAAGCGCCACGACGATCCCAGCGAATGGCTATCTGGTGGTCTGGTGCGACAGCGCCACGACGGCGCCGGGCTTGCACACCGGCTTCACCTTGAATGCCGCGGGCGACACCATGCAATTGCTCGATTCGGGCAAGGTGCGACGGGATGCGGTGCAGTTTGGCAATCAGCCGGCGAACTACTCCATCGGAAAGATTGGCGGCGTCTGGCAGTTGAATAATCCGACGCCTACGGCCGCCAATACGGCAGCGACCCTGGCCCCGGCCAACAGCGTGGTCCTGAATGAGTGGATGGCGAATCCCACGCCGCCGAACGCCAGCTGGATCGAGCTTTATAACAAGAGCTCCACTTTGCCGGCGGCGTTGCAGGGCGACATCCTGCAGATGACGAATGGCCTTTTTACGATCACAGCGCTCACATTCTTGTCGCCGAATGGCTACCTGCAGCTGTTCACCGACGAGCTTGGCGGCGCGAATCACGTGGACTTTGTTTTGCCGGCCGCGGGCACTACGCTGGCGCTGCTCGATGCGAACGGCAATTCGCTTGATACCGTGACCTTTGGCGCGCAGACGCAAAATGTTTCCCAAGGACGCAATCCGGATGGTGGCGCGACGATCGCCAGCTTCCCCAATGGCGGAAGTCCCGGAGCAGGGAACTTTGCCAATACTTATGCCGGGCCCGTGCTGAATGAAGTGCTGGCGGTGAATGCGACCGGCGCCCAGGCGCCCTGGGGCACTCGCGCCGGATGGGTGGAATTTGCCAATCCCACGGCGAGTCCCTTCGATCTCAGCGGTATGCTGCTCAGCGACAGCGGCAGCGCGAGCGGCGCGTGGGCTTTCCCCACGGGCAGCATTGTGCCGGGCAATGGCTTTCTGGCGCTTTGGTGCGATTCGACGCATGCGGTGAGCACGGTGTACGGCGCGAATATGAATACGGCGCTGACGCTGAACGGCGTGAGCGGCGGGGTTTATCTCTATAATGCTGCCGGGCAATTGATGAATCTGGTGACCTACGGGTTCCAGTTGGCCGATCGGTCGATCGGCCTGGTGGGCGGCCAATGGCAATTGCTGGCTTCACCCACCTTCGGTGTGGCGAACTCGGCGGCGGCGTCCTTGGGCAATGTCACGAATTTGCGGATCAACGAATGGCTCGCCTCGGAATCCACCGGCAGCGATTGGTTCGAACTTTATAACCTGGATGCGAATCCGGTGAATATGGCGGGCTTGTACCTGAGTGACGATCCGTCGACGGCCGGCCTCAAGAAGACCCAGATTGCCACGCTGAGTTTCATTGGCGGCAATGGCTTCGTAGTTTTTCAAGCGGACAAGGTCCTGACATCTGGCAGCAACCACGTGAACTTCAAGCTGAGCGCGAGCGCCCAGAACATCGTGCTTTCAAACAACGACGCGAATAACACGACGATCGACGCCATCAGCTACGGTCAACAGACGACGGACGTGACGCAGGGACGCATCCCCGATGGCGCGGCGAATATTGTCTTCATGCCGGGTTCGCCAACGCAGGGCGCGAAGAATGTCCTGTTGCCTGCGCCTTCGATCAGCGGGCAGCCGACCACGCAGACGGTTTCTGTGGGAGCGAATAATGTGAACTTCACGGTCACCGGCAGCGGCTCGGCGCCGCTGGGTTACCAATGGACGTTCAATGGCGCGGCAATTTCCGGGGCGACTTCAGCAACCCTGACTTTGAATAATGTCACGCTGGCAAACGACGGCGCGTACGCGTGTGTGTTGACGAATACGGCCGGGACTTTGACGAGCAATACGGCGATGCTCATCGTTCAGAGCGCTTATAGCGACTGGCAGTCGTTTTACTTTGGAAATTCGTCCAATGGCGCTTCGAATGCGATGCCCCTGGGCGATGGAGTTCAGAATCTGGTAAAATTCTTCGCGCACATCAATCCTTCACAGGTGATGCGCGCGGCGGATTACGCGGCGCTCCCGCAGGTGGGGATGAGCCCAACCACGGGGACGCCGGCCTATGTGACGATCACGTTCCGCCGAAGCGCGCGGGCGAATCTCACGGGCGTGGCGCTTCAGGTTTCGGACGGGCTCGCGCCGAGCTCGTTTTCCACGGTCGCGCCGGATGTGACGCAGAATTTGGGGAACGATCCAGTGACGGGCGACCCGATTATCCTTTGGAAATCAGCGATCCCAGTTGGCCACACGCAGAAGTTCCTGCGGTTGCAGATCGCGCCATAGGAGCCGGTCGCCGCGGCACTCCGACGCGAGGGCGTGTTCCTCGCCAATGGGAAGTATGCGAAGAATGGGAAGTATAGGGGCGCGTGTGCGGCAAACGTCCCGAGGGTTTGGAGCGTCGTTTTAGGTCACGATCGATGGCGATCGTGAGATAAAAAAGCCCGCTCCAAATTCGCATTATGTCGTGGGAGGTTACAGTGGCGCTGCGGGTGATGTTTGGAGACTCGCGCAGCAGCAGTGGTGGCGTCGCGGATTGCCTCCAGGTCTGGGGAGCCAAGGTCACGTCGCGAAGGAACTCGGGCGGGGTGAAACAGGGGTAACCCGCCCCTTCCGAAAGCGGTACAGGACTACCGTTGCTCCAAAACCTGGCGGCATGGGGCCTCGCCGCGTGGGAGCCACGCGGGCGTGTTGCACGAGCGCCTCGCTGATAGGAAGTATGCGAAGCATAGGAAGTATAGGAGCGACTGTGCAGTAAACGTCCCATGGGTTTGGAGCGTGGTTTTAAGTCGCTGTCGATTGTGACAGCGGCCTAAAAGCACGCCCCAAATTACGGCTTGGTTTGGTGGGATGGT